>ERZ827471.53-NODE-53-length-139615-cov-7.763643_pt1 | contig 139615 bp, 125 predicted proteins | sample MGYA00519772_ERZ827471 | MGnify/ENA primary metagenome ERZ827471 (study PRJEB31778, sample SAMEA3449315) | human gut metagenome | biome: human gut; feature: human-associated habitat; material: faeces | place: United Kingdom | collected 2010/2012 ...
GTTGTGGTGAGGATATCACCTTTAATCAGGTGGCCAAATTTACTGTGCCACTACATATGAAGGTAATTTGCGCGACGTATTATCGATCATCGCTAACGACATTGCCTATGTACGGGAAACGTATCAGGACAGCGGCCTGACTTTTACGATCGAACAGCATGAAGATTTAAAAAGCCATGAGCTGGTGTCGCTGGTCAAAGAAAGTGAGATGGAATCTCTTTCCTTACTGTTTGATTTTGCGAACATGATCAATGCAAATGAGCATCCCATCGACGCTTTAAAAACGATGGCACCGCATATTACCCAGGTCCATATCAAAGATGCCTTGATCGTTAAAGAAGAGGGTGGCCTGGGTCATAAAGCCTGTATTTCAGGTCAGGGTGATATGCCGTTCAAAGCGTTATTAACGCACCTTATATGCCTGGGTGATGATGAGCCGCAGGTGACGGCATATGGCCTGGAAGAAGAGGTTGATTACTATGCGCCGGCGTTCCGCTTTGAAGACGAAGATGATAATCCGTGGATCCCTTATCGCCAGATGAGTGAAACACCATTGCCAGAAAATCATTTACTGGATGCGCGGTTACGTAAAGAAAAAGAAGATGCAATTAATCAGATAAATCATGTCCGTAACGTACTACAACAAATCAAACAAGAGGCAAACCATCTTCTGAACCACTAATAAGTTTTAACTCATACGCAGTTAATAAAACCATTCGATATGAATGGTCGGTATCTTATTGCCTTTAAAACAGTGATTTTAAAAATCGCTTAGGGGATGTTATGCTCACGAAAAAGAAATGGGCGTTATTTAGTCTATTAACATTGTGTGGCGGTACAATTTATAAATTACCGTCGCTGAAAGATGCGTTTTATATCCCGATGCAGGAATATTTCCATTTGACCAATGGTCAAATTGGTAATGCTATGTCGGTAAACTCATTTGTCACGACAGTGGGCTTTTTTCTGTCTATTTATTTTGCCGATAAACTACCGCGCAGATACACCATGTCATTCTCACTCATTGCGACAGGATTACTGGGTGTTTATTTGACGACAATGCCGGGATATTGGGGCATCCTCTTTGTCTGGGCGCTATTTGGCGTTACTTGCGACATGATGAACTGGCCGGTCTTGCTCAAGTCGGTAAGTCGATTGGGCAATAGCGAACAACAAGGTCGGTTGTTTGGCTTCTTCGAAACAGGGCGTGGCATTGTCGATACCGTGGTGGCATTTTCTGCGTTGGCAGTATTTACCTGGTTTGGCAGTGGCTTATTGGGTTTTAAAGCAGGCATCTGGTTCTATTCCCTTATTGTGATTGCCGTAGGCATTATCATTTTCTTTGTTCTGAATGACAAAGAAGAGGCACCGTCCGTTGAGGTGAAAAAAGAAGACGGAGCATCGAAAAACACCAGTATGACCTCGGTGCTGAAAGACAAAACTATCTGGCTTATCGCTTTCAACGTCTTCTTCGTTTACGCGGTTTACTGTGGCCTGACATTCTTCATTCCATTCCTGAAAAACATCTATCTATTGCCCGTTGCGCTGGTGGGGGCTTACGGCATCATTAACCAATACTGTCTGAAAATGATTGGTGGACCGATTGGTGGCATGATTTCAGATAAGATCCTGAAATCGCCGAGTAAATATCTATGCTACACCTTTATCATCAGTACCGCTGCGCTCGTACTGTTGATTATGCTGCCGCACGAAAGTATGCCGGTATATTTAGGGATGGCATGTACGCTGGGCTTTGGCGCGATAGTCTTTACACAGCGAGCCGTATTTTTTGCACCTATCGGCGAAGCAAAAATTGCTGAAAATAAAACAGGCGCGGCGATGGCGTTGGGTAGCTTTATTGGTTACGCCCCGGCGATGTTCTGCTTCAGTCTGTATGGCTACATTCTGGATTTAAATCCGGGGATTATTGGCTACAAAATTGTGTTTGGCATTATGGCCTGCTTCGCATTCTGTGGTGCGGTGGTTTCCGTAATGCTGGTTAAGCGTATTAGCCAACGTAAGAAAGAGATGCTGGCGGCTGAAGCTTGATTAATGGCCGGATGTGGCTTAATCCGGCCAACGGAAACCGTATCAACCGTAGGCCGGATAAGGCGTTTTCGCCGCATCCGGCAGTTTTACATCAGAAGAAATACTTCGTCCCGATACGAATCTGGTTTTGCTCGCGGTGGTACGGTTCGACATTACGATCTAACCAGCGTAATTCGAAATAAGGGAGCCAGTGTTCATTAATGCGATAACGGAAGGTGTTAGTGATTTCCCAGTGATGATCTTTTCCATTGCTGCTATTAAAGTCATTTACTCGCATGAAGTAATGTGGTTCAAATGTATAGGAGAATTTCTCGGTGATTTTAAAATTCCAGTAGGTGCCAACTTCATAGGTGTCGTTATTATCCAATTCGCCGTTCAAATCTGTAGAGCTGTAATTATTATGGTTATAGCGATTACGCACCGTCAGGTTAAACCACGGAGTAAATTTGTAGTTAACATCCAGATAAACGGCACCACCCGAACCGATACTCTTGTCATTAATTAAGCCACCGGGCTGGATGGTTAATTTATCGGTTGGTTTAAATAAAGGATACCAACCTTCAATTTCATTATAGCCATGTTTGAGTTCATCTTCTCGCTGAAAGGTGTAGGTATTGGTTAACATAATACCCGCGCCCATATCGAAGTTATAACCCACGCGTAGCATAACTTCGCCCTGATCGGAGGCGAGATTATATGCCTCCCTGTTTTCGACGTATGCGCCAGCAAATACCGAGGCAGAGGTCAGAGAGGATAATAGAATTATTGCATTAATCTTTTTCATAATAAGTCCATTTTTAAACGTAGGGAGGCCGCCACCCACCAGGATGGAAATAGCGGCTATTGACATTTATAACGTTACGGAAGCCGTTTTTTCTTCTGTCGCCATCTCTTTATTTTTGCGTTGGTTGATTTCCTCAATAATCAATGCAAACCGTTTTTCATTGAGTGTGTAAAAGAATCCCATCGTTAATGCAGCAATAATTGCCAGCGCACAAGGCCAGATAAAAATGAGCTGACGCAAACCCTGTAATGTCGCATCACTTTGCGCGATGTTGGGAACATAACCGATTTGCGTCAGCATAATGCCTGGCAAGAAGCCAGCAAGTGCGGCAGAAATTTTACGAAAGAAGGTATAACCGGTATAAACAGAACCTTCGGCACGAATACCGGTTTTCCATTCACCGTAATCTACGGTATCTGGTACCAGCGCCCAGTTCAGGCTGTTCACAAAGGCCGTGCCAAAAAAGGCGACACAAGAGAACATGACAAAAGTGAAAGAGTTACTTCCCCAGAAATAATTCAGGATATCACCAACCGCCCATAGCACCATGCCAGCTAAATAAACCTGTTTTTTACCAAAACATTTTACAGTTAATGGCACCAGTAATACGCCGACGAGGATACATCCCATACTGAAAAATCCCATCCACGACAATAAATTAATATCATTCAGCACATATTGGGTGTAATAGACCTGAATCGCCAGTTTGATATTAAATGCCGCCAGGGTACACAGGTTAGCAATGCACAAAACCAGCAATGGCGGATTACGAAATATCGCGCAAAAAGATTTGAGAATACTGGCTTTATGTCCGGTTGGCGCTGTGTCCACATAATGCTCTTTGACGCCTCTGTAGCACAGCATCATAAAAATAAAGCCACCAATGGAGAACATCAGTGCCGCGCAGGCATAACCGACGGTGGAGTCAGAAAAAAGCGACTGCAACGGAATAAACGCCACGGTACAAATCAATAGCCCTATGGTTGCACCACCCTGGCGGTAAGCCGCGAGCTGCGCGCGCTCATTCGGGTTTTTGGTAATGGCCGGGATCATCGCGCCATACGAGCAGTTCATCAGACTGTATGAAAGCCCAAACATCATAAACAGTGCTGTGGCAATCGTCGTTTTAACCGGCAAACTAAAAGTGGTGGCGATAAACTGGAGCGTTGCAATTAACGCCGCCGGAACCGCTGCGTATAAAATAAACGGCCTGAACTTTCCTTTAGGCCCAATATTTTTCCGCGAATCGAGTAAAAATCCGGTGAGCATATCGGTAAACGCGGTAAAAAACTTCGCCACCAGAAAGATAATCCCGCCATAGTAAGCAGGCATCCCTAATTCATCGGTATAAAATTTGAGGAGATACAGAGTGCCGATGCTAAGCATTAAATTCGAACCGACGTCGCCCATGCCATAGGCGATTTTTTCCCGCAGATTCAGTTTTAATGTCAGTGGATTATGGTCAGACATAATCACTCCTTATAACGCCCCGCAGGGCGTTGTTTATTATTTATTCCGTGCGTTTACGGGCTTCTATTTCTTCAACAATGCGGACGTACATTTTCTCGTTCAGACTGTAGAAACAACCCATCGCAACAATGGTGACTACCGCCAGTGCGCTTGGGTAGATGAAGATCAGCTGGCGTAAACCTTCGATGGTATGGTCAGCCTGGGCGACGTTTGGCACATAGCCGATTTGCGTCAGCATCCAGCCTGGGAAGAAACCAGCCAGCGCCTGAGAAACTTTGCGAAAGAAGGTGAAACCGGTGTAGACCGTCCCTTCCGAACGCACGCCGGTGCGCCATTCGCCATATTCCACGGTGTCGGAAATCAGCGCCCAGTTCAGGCTGTTAACAAACGCTGAGCCGAAGAATGCCAGGCAGGAGAACGTCACGAAGCTGACCGAACCGCCGCCAAAGAAATAGTTGAGCAGATCGCCAAGCACCCAAATCAGCAGGCCGCCGATATAGACCTTCTTCTTACCAAAACGTCTGACTGCGCCAGGCATCAGGAACACGCCGATGAAAATACAGCCCATGCTGAAAAATCCCATATATGACAACAGGATGGGATCGTTAAGCACGTACTGGGTGTAATAAACCTGAATGGCGAGCTTGACGTTAAACGCCCCTAAGGTGCAGAGGTTAGCAATACACAGAATGAACAGCGGGCGGTTACCGGCAATTGCGCGGAAAGATTGCAACAGGCCAGGCTTTTGCGCCGGATTGGTAGGTTGGGTTTCGACATAACGCTCTTTCACGCCCGAGTAGCAGATCCACATAAACAGCAGGCCGAACAGTGAAAACAGCGTGGCAGCGAAGATATAGCCAATTTGCTGATTACCTTCGATAAGATTCATAACCGGCACGAATCCCACCGTACACAGCAGCAGGCCCAGCGTAGCGCCGCCCTGACGCCATGCCGCCAGTGAGGCGCGCTCGTTGGGATTTTTGGTGATGGCAGGCACCATTGCGCCGTAGGAACAGTTCATCATGCTGAAAAACAGTCCATAAAGCATAAACAGGATAGTGGCCATCACCGTTTTACCGGTGACATCGAACGGCGTACCGATAAAGTTGGCGATCGCCAGTAAGGTAACCGGGAATGACGCATACAGAATAAAAGGACGGAACTTACCTTTTGGACCGATCTTGCGTCGGGAATCCAACATGATGCCGGTTCCCATATCGGTAAAGGCGGTAAAGAATTTCGAGATCAAAAAGATAATGCCGCCATAGGTACCAGGTAGCCCCAGAACGTCGGTATAAAACTTCAAAAGATAAAGCGTACCAATATCCAGCAGGATGTTAGAGGCCAGGTCGCCAATACCGTAAGAGAGTTTCTCTTTAAAGGGCAGGCGTAAAGTTGCTGGATCTTCCGTTGTGATGTGACTCATCGATGTTCTCCCTTTGCCCATGAGTTTCCCCACGGGCGAATGTGATTAGATGCTTTTTAACGACGCGAACAGTGCCGCCCATTCGCTATCGGCGCGATAAAAGACCGGCGGCTTGCCGATGGGCGCATTAACGGTCACTTCCCCGCCCCGGAACGCTTCACCCGTCCAGGCGTGCACCCAGTTATCCTCCGGCAGATAGAGCGTCCAGTCGCTACGGCCTTCTTCATGCACCGGAGCGACCAGAATGTCGCGACCTAACAGGTACTGATATTTCAGGGTGTAAGTGTGCGCATCGTCTTCGTAATGCAGGAACAGCGGGCGCATGACCGGCAGACCGGACTTCGCATTCAGCGCGACGGCCTCTTTCAGGTAAGGTTTCAGGGTGGTGAAGACGGTGGTCATACGGGCAAAATGGGCGATAGTTTCCGCGTCGCCGTCAAACTGCCAGTTGTCGCCCGGACGGTTGCCTTCGTGGGTGCGCATCATCGGCGTGAAGGCGCTGAAATCACACCAGCGCAGTAGCAGCTCTTTGCTGCGCTTCATCTCAAACAGGGTGGTGTAACCGCCAATGTCGCTGTGATGCAGGCCATGTCCGGTCATTGCCAGCGACAGCGCCGCCGGGACAACCGACGCCAGGCCATCGTCCAGACTCCAGTCGACGTTCTGGTCACCCGCCCACATCATGGTGGAGTATTTCTGGCTACCGGTAGAACCGGCGCGCATAAAGAAAAGGATCTCGCCGAGCTTGCCCGTTTCTTCAAGGGCTTCGTAGTTACATTTCGCCCACAGCGCTGGCCAGGCGTTATGCATAATCTCCGCGCTGACGCCGTTATGCAGGTACGTGTCGGTGGGCAGATACTCGCCGAAGTCAGCCATCCAGCCGCCGCAGCCAAGTTCAATCATGTTCTTTTTGATCACTTCCTTGAACCAGGCGTAGGCTTCTGGATTGGTGAGGTCGACAACGCCGCCATAGAACTCGCCAAACTCCACCAGATAGTCGCCGCCAGAGGCATCTTTTGCCAGATAACCGCGCTTTGCCGCCTCTTCGCAGAGATCTTTATCGCTGGCGACATACGGGTTGATATAGGCCAGGAACTGCACGCCCTCTTTGTTCCACTGCTTAATACGTGAGTCCAGTTGCGGATAGTTTTCGCTGTTCCACTTCCAGTTCCACATTACGCGTTTGCCAAAAGAGGTCATACGGATCCCGGACCAGTCCTGCGCCCAGATGCCGTTAACCTTCACACCCGCGTTACGCATGGTGTCCAGTTTCTTCTGACACACTTCCGTCCCGCCCTGAATGCCGAGCGTTACCCCGTCATAAATCCAGTCGGGCAGTTCTGGCTGGCGTCCCAGCAGGGCAGTTAATTTTTCCAGCAGGGAGATGTATGTATCAGCACATTCAAAACGCAGCGTTGCTTTGTCTTCCCACAGCGCCAGTTCATGGTATTCCGGGGCGCTAAAGTCGAAGTTCATGTAGCAACTGTTATCAACATGGCAGTAATACTTCTGCGTGCTGACAAACGTAGGCTGTGGGAAGAAAGTCCAGTAATAGTCGCCGCCCGCGTTCTCTTTGCAGTCGGCCTGCCAGGTGACATAGGTTTGCTTGTTGCGACCAACGCCTTGTTCACTGGTCCATAGCGGGAACGGTTTGCCGCGCAGATCGAAGTAGGAAAACTGTTCGCCGCAGCCGTAGATATGGTCCTCTGGTTGAGCGGCAAGGCGCAGCCAGATGCGGTTGTGGTTAAGGTTGTCGTTTTGTAGTTCCAGCAATAAACGGCCCTGATCGTCGGCAGAGATATTCAGCGTGGCGCTAATGTCAGAACCACGGCTGAAATGGATTAACCAACCATCCGGTGACTGGCTGACGGTAGCGTCGGTGAGCGCAATCTTCTCCTGCAATTTATCTTTAATGCTGAAATTACCGCGGAACATATCGATATCCGCTATACCTGAGCCAATCCATAAACAAGGATTATCTTTACTATGGGTTAAAATAAGACGGCCCTGAAAACGTAGGGTAAGACTGTCGTTATTCTGATGAAATTGAAAATCTAATAACTGTGGGCGTGGCGTATCCATAAATAATCTCCATAGAGTTGAGAACGAGGTTGTTTCCTTCCTGTTATTGTTATTACAGGCTTATGTAAAATGATTCTCATAAAACTGATATATATAAACTTTAAAGAAGCTGAGCTGTTTTTAACTTAATAAATTGATGATACATAACGTTGCCTTTAGCGAGTGAAATGTTCTTCAATGATTTTGACTGCTAATCAATACAAGTTATTTTCTCTGTCCGTAAATATTAAAAAACAGGCGGTGTGTTTTTCCGGGTTGCAGTAATATTAAATCGGTGCCGGAATTAAACGCATCAGGCGGGCAACTCATAGGTTCAACTGCCAGTCCCTGACGCTGTAATTTTTCACCGCTATAAACCTGCACCCAGGGTTGATCGCAACAGAGGCTCACCGAAAGCAAATGCTGTGGATGGGTAATGGTCATTTCCCACAGGTCATTAGCGGTTTTAAAGGTATGGTCTATTTTTGTCGCGGCTATTTTTGTCGCCCGCGTGAAATTTAAATTCAGCTCATCAACGTGGTGAAGCGTTGTCGGATTTGCGTGCTCATCGACGGCATAAACCTGTTCTGCCGGAAGCTGGAAAAGATAGTCATCAACAGATGTTAAGTTGCAGGTTAAATAAGGATGAATACCCACACCATAAGGTGCGGTCACAGTACCAATATTCTGGCTTGCGATCTCAACGGAAAGGCCCGTGCGAGCGTTGAGCGAATAAACAACCTGCGAAGCCAGCATAAACGGATAGCCGTAACTGGGCGGCAGAAAAGCTGTCAGGGTAACGCTGGTGGCGGTTAATTCGCTAATTTGCCAGTCACGCCAGGCAAGCAGCCCGTGAATAGCGGCTTTTGAACTATGTTCATTAATGGGTAACTGATAGTCCTGCCCCTGATAGCGGTAACAGCCGTTGGCGATCCGGTTCGGCCACGGAATAAGCACTTTACCCAGATGCGCCAGCGGCATCTCTTCGGGTTTGTGCGGGATGACTAAATGACAACCCTGAAAGGTTAATTCAGCCAGACCAGCACCAACCGTCACGATAGTCGCGTGATAATCCCCCGCGGCAAGTGAAACGGTTTGTCCACTGCAATGCATGTTGGTGATTTGCATACGAGGCACCTTTATTGAATAACGACATACCCGGCATGTAGCCTGATATGCCGTTATTTCAGCTCAGTTATTTCGCGTTAATGTCCAGCAGGCCTGCGGCAACAGCCGGTGCCAGACCAGGGGCTAACGGGATACGCGGGATCACCAGGCAATGCAGCAGGTGATAAATATCCTGTTTGCCGTCCCAGACTTTCGTGGTGACTTTATTGTCCGCATCCAGCTCCTGCCACCAGGAACCATTTTCATAGTCCATCAGGTACTTAATGCAGTAGTCCCACCATGTCTGATACCAGGTTTCATACTGGCGATCGCCGGTGACGGTGTAGAGCGCGTAAGCCGTACCCATCGCTTCGACGATAGGCCAACGCACACGTTCGCGAACCACCGGTTTGCCTTCCCAGTCAACGGTATAAACAATCCCGTCCGCGCCATCGGGTGCCCAGGCATCGCGCACGGTGGCGTTAAATAGACCTTTGGCATCTTCTAGCAGCCAGGCAGGCGGCTGTTCACAACGGGCTTCCAGGGCCGCGTGGATGTGCAGCATTAAACGGCCCCATTCGATCCAGTGGCCCGGCGTGCCACCGAATGCGCGGAAGCGGTGCGCCGGGTTATCTTTGTTGTAATCCGGCAGCGGATTCCACTGGGTATCGAAGTGCTCGTTAACGCGATAATGATTATTTCTGGCGACGTCGTGGATAATCACGGAAGCCACGCGAATCGCGCGATCCAGCCATTTTTTGTCGTGCGTTACGTCATAAACAATCAGGAAGGCTTCCACCGCGTGCATGTTGGCATTGCCGCCGCGGTACTCTTCGGTTTTGCTGAAGGCTTCGTCCCACGACTCCAGGCACATCTGCTCTTCTTCACTCCAGAAATATTTTTCAATAATTTCAATGGTGTAATCGAGCAGCTTGCGTGCTTCCGGGTGACCGGTAGTGACGGCACTGGCGGCACCCAGCAGAGCAAAGAAGTGTTGATAGCCTTGTTTGGAGGCATCCACCACGCCCTCGTCATTCACGCAGGCATACCAGCCGCCATATTTTTTATCGCGCAGTGCGCCATTCATGGCTTTGATACCGTGATCAACCAACGAGTAAGCGCCAGGGCGGCCCATCGCCGCAGCAACGGAATAAACGTGCAGCATACGGGCGGTGATCCACAGATGCGTGCCCATCTCTTCTTTGATTTGCCCTTTATTGCCCAGCCAGCCAAAGCCAGTCGGCACTACGGCATTCTTACCAAAATCAAAGATGCGATCGGTTTCCTGTTCCAGCCAGCGGTTGTGACTTAAGGTGTTAAACCATTTCATTTTTGTATCCCCATCTTAACGGCGTTTAGCCATCATTTCGTCGACGATATCGCCAAGTTGTTGTAATTTCGGTGCGCAAACGTCACGCAGCATCAGCTCGTTGTCTGGTAAACCGACAACCGATGCCCAGACGGCACGACCAGCCAGGAAGCCCGATGCACCCGCTGTCATTGCCACGCGTACGGCACGCGGGAACAGTTTTTCGTCGACACCGGAAGAAAGTATCACCCACGGCATATTGATATGGTCATTCAGACGTTGTGAAGCACTGAGAAGCTCTTGTTGCGGACCTTTACCGTAAAGCGGCATTTCAACTTTGTAGAGGTCAGCGCCACTGTCGCCCAGCTCTTTGGCAGCATCGATGATCGCTTGTTCGCGATCGAATTTATCGCCACGACGTGGTGGGCGGACGACTGGCTCAATAATGCTTACCAGGCCGTGTGAGTGGCACAGTTCGTTAAACTCTTTCACCATATCCAGACGTTGCTGCGCATCTTCATCACTACGCCACAGCACCAGCAGTTTTAAGGCTTTGCCACCGTCTTGTTTGATTTGTAGCGGATTGATTTTGCGGTCAATGACCACGCTATCTACCGGAATACCGTTGCCAGGAATGAACTCATCGGCGGCGACAATCATGGCGCAACTTTTGGCAATCGCGTTTTGCTCAACCACCTGGCGGTAACAGAATTGTTGATCTACCAGAATCGCCGAGGCATAAGGCGAGAGGGTCTTCGCCGCGTTAACTTTGAAATCAGTTAAAACGCTATCGGCTACCGGAGCGGGTGCGCCAGCCGCAGCAAACATCATGCGCATGGCTTCGCGCTGATCGACCGCCAGCATGGCAAAACCGCCCGATGCGCGCGTAATGTCGTTGATGGTGTACTTATTCATTCATTTATTCCTTTATCCAGTCGTTACATTTTTACTTTGGCAGTCATCCCGGCACTGACACGGACCTGTTCCAGAATGGCGGACCAGTCCTGGCGACCGCGACCCGCTGCGCGCGCCTGGCTATAAACCTCCCGTGAGGCGGCCCCCAGCGGCATTGGCACATGCAGCTGGTTGGCGACATCAAGGGCGATACCAAGATCCTTATGGGCAAGATCGATCATGAAGGCGGGAGAAAGATCCCCGCTGAGGACTTTGTTTGGCCAGGAAGTGGTGAAGTGGCCTTTACCGGCGGCGGTGCCGCTCATCACCTTGACGGCAACATCGAAGGGAAGATTCAGGGCTTCGCACAAAACAGCGGCTTCTGCCGAAAGCGCATTGAGCGCGATGCTCATGTAGTTGTTGATGAGCTTAACGCGGATCCCCATGCCCGGACCGCCCGCGTTGATCAACTCACTGCCCATCGCCATCAGGATCGGTGTGGCGCGTTCAACTTGTTCAGCGGTGCCGCCAGCCAGCAGTAACAGAGTACCGGTAATGGCATTTGCAGAAGTACGGCCTACCGGAACATCCATCATGCTGAAGCCTTTGGCTTGCATATCGGCAATCAATTTATCGGTTTGCAGCGGGTGGATGGTCGACATATCGATGACCAGCGCATCGGTAGATAAGCTTTCGCAAACGCCGTTTTCACCGAACAACACGCTGCGCACCAGATCGCCATTCGGCAACATGGTAATGATAAATTCGGCATCTTTAGCGGCCTGCGCCGGGTTGGCGGCGGGAGTCGCACCTTTGTCTACCAGATGCCGCACAGCTTCGGCGTTCACATCAAAGACGCGAAGTTGATGCCCTTGCTGCAATAAATTGCTCGCCATTGGCGAACCCATTTGTCCTAAACCGATAAACGCGATTGCTGCCATAACCCTCTCCTGAATACAGTGATGTCACTTTTTGTCATTTATGACATGCTTTTCTTGTCTGTTTTTGATCGTATTTGTAATTTATCGTCAAAAAATTGACAGCCGTCACTTTTTAAACAATTGGTGAAATTAAAATGAACGCATCCCAAAATGCTTAAGGAATGACCATGATTCGTGTTGCTTGTGTAGGTATTACCGTGATGGATCGTATTTATTACGTGGAAGGATTACCGACGGAGAGCGGTAAATACGTGGCGAGAAATTATACGGAAGTTGGTGGCGGGCCAGCGGCGACGGCAGCGGTTGCGGCGGCAAGGCTGGGGGCGCAGGTTGATTTTATTGGTCGCGTAGGTGATGACGACACGGGCAACAGCCTGCTGGCAGAGCTGGAATCCTGGGGCGTTAACACCCGTTACACCAAACGGTATAACCAGGCGAAATCTTCGCAATCCGCCATCATGGTGGATGCCAAAGGCGAGCGGATAATCATTAACTACCCCAGCCCGGATCTGCTGCCTGACGCAGAGTGGTTGGAGGAAATTGATTTCTCTCAGTGGGATGTTGTGCTGGCAGATGTACGCTGGCACGACGGTGCTAAAAAAGCCTTCACTCTGGCCCGGCAGGCGGGCGTGATGACTGTTCTGGACGGGGACATTACGCCGCAGGATATCAGCGAGCTGGTGGCATTAAGCGATCACGCGGCCTTTTCAGAACCGGGTCTGGCGCGCTTAACGGGCGTGAAAGAGATGGCCAGTGCGCTAAAACAGGCACAAACGCTCACAAATGGTCATGTCTATGTGACCCAGGGGAGTGCCGGCTGTGACTGGCTGGAAAATGGCGGACGTCAACATCAACCGGCCTTCAAAGTTGATGTGGTAGATACCACCGGTGCGGGTGATGTTTTTCACGGCGCATTGGCGGTGGCGCTGGCAACAGATGGGGATTTAGCGGAGTCAGTCCGCTTCGCCAGCGGTGTAGCGGCGTTGAAATGCACGCGTCCCGGTGGACGAGCCGGGATCCCTGACTGTGATCAAACCCGATCTTTTTTGTCACTTTTTGTATAAAATGCCAGGGTGATGGTTTTTCGAGGAATTTTCATGAGCCTTACCGAACTAACCGGTAACCCGCGGCACGACCAACTCCTCATGCTGATCGCCGAGCGTGGGTATATGAATATTGATGAGCTGGCAAATCTGCTGGATGTCTCCACGCAGACGGTCCGCCGGGATATTCGTAAATTAAGCGAGCAAGGGCTGATCACGCGCCATCACGGTGGCGCGGGTCGGGCCTCCAGCGTCGTTAATACGGCGTTTGAGCAGCGTGAGGTTTCGCAAACTGAAGAGAAAAAAGCGATTGCCGAAGCGGTGGCAGACTATATTCCTGATGGTTCAACAATATTTATCACCATTGGTACGACCGTTGAACATGTCGCCCGGGCGTTACTTAACCACAATCATTTGCGGATAATCACCAACAGCCTGCGTGTGGCGCATATTCTTTACCACAACCCGCGCTTTGAAGTGATGGTGCCCGGCGGTACGTTGCGCTCTCATAATAGCGGGATCATTGGCCCTTCAGCGGCGTCCTTTGTGGCTGATTTTCGTGCTGATTATCTGGTAACAAGCGTTGGGGCGATTGAGAGCGATGGCGCGTTGATGGAGTTTGATGTAAACGAAGCTAACGTGGTGAAAACGATGATGGCGCACGCGAGAAATATTCTGCTGGTCGCCGATCACACTAAGTATCATGCTTCGGCGGCGGTTGAAATTGGTAACGTGGCACAGGTCACTGCGCTCTTTACCGACGAGCTGCCGCCCGCTGCGCTAAAATCACGCTTACAAGACAGCCAAATTGAAATCATCCTTCCCCAGGAAGACGCGTAGAATTTTGTGACCGTTGACCTTGCTTCATACCTGACCACATAGCCAAACCTATCCTTTCCCGCTACAGTTAATTTCTTGTGGCGCGAAAGGAGGCAAAAATGCTCTATATCTTTGATTTAGGTAATGTGATTGTCGATATCGACTTTAACCGTGTGCTGGGTGCCTGGAGCGATTTAACGCGTGTTCCACTGGCTACGCTTAAGAAGAGTTTCCACATGGGCGAGGCGTTTCATCAGCATGAGCGTGGGGAAATTAGCGACGAAGCGTTCGCAGAGGCGCTGTGTCATGAGATGGCTCTACCGCTAAGCTATGAGCAGTTCTCTCACGGCTGGCAGGCGGTGTTTGTTGCGCTGCGCCCGGAAGTGATCGCCATCATGCATAAACTGCGTGAGCAGGGGCATCGCGTGGTGGTGCTTTCCAATACCAACCGCCTGCATACCACCTTCTGGCCGGAAGAATACCCGGAAATTCGTGATGCTGCTGACCATATCTATCTGTCGCAAGATCTGGGGATGCGCAAACCTGAAGCACGAATTTACCAGCATGTTTTGCAGGCGGAAGGTTTTTCACCCAGCGATACGGTCTTTTTCGACGATAACGCCGATAATATAGAAGGAGCTAATCAGCTAGGCATTACCAGCATTCTGGTGAAAGATAAAACCACCATCCCGGGCTATTTCGCGAAGGTGTTATGCTAAAAACCATTCAGGACAAAGCCAGGCACCGTACCCGTCCACTATGGGCCTGGCTAAAACTACTCTGGCAACGCATTGATGAGGACAACATGACTACCTTGGCAGGTAACCTTGCCTATGTGTCGTTGCTCTCATTAGTGCCGCTGGTTGCCGTTGTTTTTGCGCTTTTCGCCGCTTTTCCCATGTTTTCCGACGTCAGCATTCAGTTGCGTCACTTTATTTTTGCCAACTTTCTGCCTGCTACTGGCGATGTTATTCAGCGGTATATCGAACAATTTGTTGCCAATTCCAACAAGATGACCGCCGTTGGGGCGTGCGGGCTGATCGTCACCGCGTTATTGTTGATGTACTCCATCGATAGCGCGTTGAATACCATCTGGCGCAGTAAACGAGCTCGACCAAAAATTTACTCGTTCGCCGTGTACTGGATGATTTTAACGCTGGGGCCGCTGCTGGCAGGGGCCAGTCTGGCGATCAGTTCCTATTTGCTCTCCCTGCGCTGGGCGAGCGATCTCAATACTGTCATCGACAACGTGCTGCGTATTTTTCCGCTGCTGTTGTCGTGGATCTCCTTCTGGTTGCTGTACAGCATTGTTCCTACCATCCGCGTACCTAACCGCGACGCGATTGTCGGCGCGTTTGTCGCTGCACTCCTGTTCGAAGCAGGAAAGAAAGGTTTCGCGCTTTATATCACCATGTTCCCGTCATATCAGCTCATTTACGGCGTGCTGGCGGTGATCCCCATTCTCTTTGTTTGGGTCTACTGGACATGGTGTATCGTCTTGCTTGGCGCGGAAATTACTGTCACTCTCGGGGAATACCGCAAATTAAAACAAGCTGCTGAACAAGAAGAAGACGACGAACCATGATTGCATTAATTCAACGCGTAACCCGTGCCAGCGTCACCGTGGAGGGAGAAGTGACGGGCGAAATTGGCGCGGGACTTTTGGTGTTATTGGGTGTCGAAAAGGATGACGACGAACAGAAAGCAAACCGTCTGTGCGAGCGTGTGCTCGGCTACCGCATCTTTAGCGATGCCGAAGGCAAGATGAATCTCAACGTGCAACAGGCGGGCGGCAGTGTACTGGTGGTTTCCCAGTTTACCCTTGCCGCAGATACCGAACGGGGGATGCGTCCAAGTTTCTCCAAAGGTGCATCACCGGATCGCGCAGAGGCGTTATATGACTATTTCGTCGAACGCTGCCGTCAGCAAGAGATGAACACGCAAACAGGACGCTTCGCTGCGGATATGCAGGTATCGCTGGTCAATGATGGCCCCGTGACATTCTGGTTGCAGGTATGAGCCAGCTTCCAGGGTTGTCACGGGAAACAAGAGAGAGTATCGCTATGTATCACCTTCGGGTTCCACAAACAGAAGAAGAATTAGAGCGTTACTATCAGTTTCGCTGGGAAATGTTGCGTAAGCCCCTGCATCAACCGAAAGGTTCGGAACGCGACGCGTGGGATGCGATGGCGCATCACCAGATGGTCGTCGACGAGCAGGGTAATCTGGTGGCGGTAGGCCGACTGTATATTAATGCCGACAATGAAGCGTCCATTCGCTTTATGGCCGTTCATCCCGACGTGCAGGACAAAGGGTTAGGAACGCTGATGGCGATGACCCTGGAGTCGGTGGCGCGTCAGGAAGGCGTTAAGCGCGTGACCTGTAGCGCCCGTGAAGACGCGGTGGAGTTTTTCGCCAAGCTGGGGTTTGTCAATCAAGGGGAGATCACCACGCCAACCACCACGCCGATTCGCCATTTTTTGATGATAAAACCTGTCGCCACTCTGGATGACATTCTGCATCGCGGCGACTGGTGCGCGCAGCTGCAACAGGCGTGGTACGAACATATCCCGCTAAGTGAAAAAATGGGCGTGCGCATTCAGCAATATACCGGGCAAAAATTTATCACCACCATGCCGGAAACCGGCAATCAGAATCCGCACCACACGTTGTTTGCCGGGAGTTTATTCTCACTGGCGACGCTCACCGGTTGGGGGCTTATCTGGCTGATGCTGCGTGAACGGCACCTCGGCGGAACGATTATTCTTGCGGATGCGCATATCCGCTACAGCAAGCCGATTAGCGGTAAACCTCATGCGGTAGCCGACCTCGGTGCCTTAAGCGGCGATCTCGACCGTCTGGCGCGCGGGCGCAAAGCGCGGGTACAAATGCAGGTCGAAATCTTTGGCGACGAGACGCTGGGTGCAGTGTTTGAAGGCACGTATATCGTTCTGCCCGCGAAGCCATTTGGCCCGTATGAAGAGGGCGGGAACGAAGAAGAGTAGCTGATGGAGAGGGGCGGTGCTGCCTCTCTCATTCTTTCAGGTCATTTACTTCAGTCTCTGACTATTCCGGTTATATTGAATAAGAACTCTATAAATTTTTATTCTTCGTTGGCACCATACGTGTCTTGCTACATCACTGTTCAGGAGCATTTAAATATTATTTGTAGAGCTGAGTGGCAATTATCGCTGATAATGCTTAATTCATCATCTTAGTTCATGTTTGAGCGATTTTTGATAGTCAAAACCCCCTCTGGTGCCATACTTTTCTCATAAATATTTTTAAAATCTATAGCTAACAAACATTATGCAAAGATAATGGATTGGCGTCATTGTCAGTATCATTCATTTACTGCTTCTGGATGTTGTAAATAATTATGTGGCATGTTTGCTCTTAAACCGTGGGAAGGAGGCTGTAATGGTTGCCAATATTAATCTCATTAAACAAGAAAGTTATTCTATTGTTAATTTAGAAAAACAACTAATGAGTAATGAATCACCGAAGCAAACGCTATTAAATGATTTTTCACATCGCCTTAAAATGGAAGGTGAGGAGCAACTGTGCGATTGTGTTAACGAACTTAAACTCGGGTTGTCGAGTAATAATAAATATGACCTGTTTAAAAATAAAGAAACCTCACTGTGGAAACGCAAAGTACCAGAAAGTGCAGCGCTGGCAATGACGGGAACAGTATATAAATTATTTGGTAGTCGCTTACTCAACGCCCGCAATCAGTTAGATAAAAATCTCCTCGAAATGGCTATGCAAATGGTTTATGGCAAAGATATGGTGACAAAGTCCGGGGATATATTGATTGATATACAATTAAATAAGGATGGCAGCCTCCAGAGTAAGCACTACACATTTGATGTAGGTGAAGTTATAAACAGTTATAATATTGACCTCTTTGTGAATGCTTCGAGTATTAATCAAACTTACTTACATGATAAAAATCCTGGTGACGTTATTAGCCTGTATGGCACTTTAGATAACATTCCTCTTGTAGTTAAGGAATGCACGGGTAAAAATCATCAAATTAACGTTAAAGCCAAATTGCCACAAGAACGAAGTGAAAAAGTTGAGGATATGTGTGAAAGAATGAGAGGTGGCATCTCTATGTTTAACCACACTACAAAAACAGCTGGTAATATAGAGCATAATTTGCAGCTAAGTTTTCTCGTGGATTCACGACCGTCGATCACAAATAAATACTCAGCCAAAGATGTAGGGGAAGATATACTTGCATTGCCCGTCAACGTATATCATGCAGATTTTAAAATTAAAATCAATAACGCAGTAGAGAAGGCTTCGTCAATTGTGTTATGTGCTGTGCAAAAAAATCTCCATGCAGCAAGGAAGGTTCTTAGCGGGATAATAGGAAATGTGCCAAAAAATAATAAACCAAAAACAATCATTTTTGATTTACGTTTTCTTAGTGCAATTAAGCAGAAAGTTTTTTTGGGCAGTGAAAAACCGTTGTTTGTAAAGCATACCGCAATGATGAGGGAGGCATGTAAGGAATTACCGCAGTCAGTGGAATATGTTCCTTTAGCCTGTGAAGCGCATAGCCATCGCAGCGTCGCCCTTGCCAAAACCGTAGCTGCGCCCATCATGGCGACAGGCGTGGGATCGGCTTTAATGTATGCAACATCATCAGGACCGTATTATGCGCAAAGTCTTTCTGGTTCTCCGGATATCGAGATGATAAAAAATCGCATGGCTCAATTGTTTACCCAGTTGGATGCTTCTGTGCGCAACAAATATCGCCCGGCTTTTGATAAATGGAATGAGCTGGTAGATAAATTAAATCACGAAAGAAATACAGTTCCGTTTGCGTGTTTGACCACCATTTTATCGACGGCGATAAATGAAACTCCTGAGGGGGATACGAATGTTGCCGTTGTGATGGGGTGTAAATCTGCGAAAGATCGCACGATATCCATTGTCCTTGGCAACTCGATGTTGCAAACACTCTTTGAAAAACGCCTCGCCGATGATGGAGAAATAGAAAATCTTTTTGATCAACAGGGATATTTTAACTGCGATTCATTAACAGCCAAAGAATTAATGATGTTAAAAGACCTTTTTGATATTCGAGTTCTTCATCTCTCTAACAAATTTAATGTTGGGTTGCAAGGTAATATCAACACGGATGTTTTACAAGATTCGTTTTTTAAAAATGTCGATTTCATTCATGAATCTAGCTCGTATACCGTAGGGATGGGAGTCTGACGGGTAAAACTCATTAGGATTATCAGAATTCGGACAATGCATTGCAAAAATGACATTCAAAGAGAGATGTGTGCAGGCGCTTAGCCGCGAGGGGCATAGCGAAGCCATACAGAAAGCACTAGCATTCAGAACTCCTGTGAAAGCGGCATAGTGGCCGCCTGTGCAGGAGTTTTGCTATGACCCGTATCGTGCTGACCGTTGCCACCCTATGATGCGATTAAAAAAACTCATCGTCGCGCCGATGATTGACGACAATGCTAGCGGATGATGTCAGGGGTGTTCCGGAAGGAATTCCTTGTTTCCCGAACTGTTACCCACAAAATTATAACGACGAGCAAGTAAAGACCGGTTGGTGGCAGCATTGAACGGTCTGTGATGGATGTTAAATTTCACCTTAAATCCTGGTGCTGTTAGGATGCTGACGTTTTTCGGGTACACCATTCAGATTATGCAAATAAAGATCCAATCAAAAAATAAATATCCCTGAATATAATATATTCATAGCACCCATAACTCATCTTGGGCGATAACTAAACCATTTTTGAGTAATAAATGAAACAACTGCAACGCTCTTATTATTTCTGGAAAACGCCTCGCAAAAACAAAACAACATGCAAAAATCCGCTTTTTTTAAATGATTTTCCGGCGTAATTTTCGCACATACATTAATGAGTAATATATGTAAGGTGGTGGTAATGGCGATGAATACGGTTTTTCTTCATTTATCAGAAGAGGCAATTAAACGGCTGAACAAGCTTCGGGGCTGGCGTAAGGTTTCACGATCTGCAATTTTACGCGAAGCGGTAGAGCAATATCTGGAGCGTCAGCAATTCCCGGTGCGTAAAGCAAAGGGTGGCAGGCAAAAGGGGGAGGTAGTTGGTGTTGATGATCAGTGTAAGGAGCATAAGGAATGACAAAAATTTTTCATTCTTGAATATAAAAAAACAGATGCCCTTATTCTGGTATTAATACAAGGCTGTTTTACTTGAACTTATAATAACTGCAACTGTTACATCATATCTGGAAAACGCCTCGCAAAAATAAAAAATGATGCGTAAATAAGCTTTCTTTAAAGATTCGGCAAGGGTACTTTTCTCTCCATAGATTCAAAAATGATATTGGCGAGATATTTATGAACTCTCTGGCAGGTATAGATATGGGCAGAATTTTACTCAATTTATCGAATGAGTTGTTTAAGCAACTTGATGATCTCGAGGTGCAGCGTAATCTTCCTCGTGCGGAGCTATTACGGGAAGCGGTAGATCAATACCTGGTAAATCAATCGCAAACAGCAAGAGCCAGTGCTTTTGGCATCTGGCAAGGGAGTGAGGAAGATGGTGTCGAATACCAGCGTAAGCTGCGCGAGGAATGGTAATGGCAAAAAGATTTGGCTATTTGATATCGATATCCTTATCGATTTTCTCAGTGTGAAAATTGAGGCAAAACAGGCACTGGCGGCATAGCTTGAGGTTGTAACGCGGAATACGAGAGATAGTGTCGTCACACCCTATGAGCTGTAATCCGGGCGACCAGCGCCACCCGGAAAACGTCAGAGATTACTCCCCTTCACCCGGGAACAGGAACGGGTTGATGGAACTGCGGGCGTAGCCTTCTTGCTCCATTCGCGCGTCCAGTACCAGAGAGGCGAGGTCATCTGCCACGGCTTCAACTTTCGGTTCTTTTTCCTGATAAAGAATCTTCAGGTAAGTGCCACAGTCATCGCAGCTTTCGGCTTTAATCGCGGCCTGTTCGTCATCCAGCGACCAGTAATGCAGTTTGCCGCTCTGTTCACAGTTGCTGCATTTTACGCGCACCACGTGCCATTCGGTTTCGCACAGGTTGCAGTGCAGGTAACGCAGACCCTGAGTGGTGCCAATTTGCACCATGCTGGACACCGGCATAGAGCCACAAACCGGGCAATATTGACGTTGTTCGCCATATTCAGCGCGGGCTTTGCCGGGGATCAGATTAGCCATCTGCGCCCAGTAGAGCGACAGTGCAGCCCAGATAAACGGCGCTTTATCGCTGCTGACGGACGAGAAATCAGAGGCAAACAGTGCGCTGGCCATATCTTCCAGCTCCTGAGTCGATGCCTTCTCCAGATTCTCAATCACTGCCAGCGCCGGGCCGCTCATTTCAGGTTTCAGCTCAGCAATCAGCGCCATCAGCAGCTTTTGCCAGTGCTTATCACGCGGCAGAACGTGAATATCCAGCGGGGGCTTGCCTTGTGCGCTGGCTTCTTTAATGCGCGTGGTCAGATCCATCTCCAGCGGATGGTCGTACAGCACCACTTCCTGGGCGTGGGCGATAAGCGCAGCAAAGCGCAGGTAATCACCCAGCGGATTATTTTCTGCCAGCTCGCGCAGACGCTCGGCGCGGCGGTTGTATAAATTCTTGAGCCGAGGGAACAATAACGGCGGAATCATATCCGCCGTACGTTTCTCGCTCGAACCCAGCTCATCTTGCGGGATTATGCGAATACTCATTCAGCTTTCTTTTCCGTTGTCTTGCGGACCTCACGGTACCAGCGCGGGTGATGTTTCTTCGCCCAGGCGCTGGTAACCCATCCTTCCACCATGGCGGTAATCGTGCCTTTCACCCAAAGGGCGGCGTAGATATGCACCATGATAACCACAATTAACGCCACTGCGGCAAATGAATGCAGCATTAACGCGAATCGGATCACCGGGATTGAGAAAGCAGGCGCAAAATAAGGACGCCAGATAATCACGCCGCTCACCAGCAGCAGAACCAGGAAAATAATCGCCGCCCAGAAAACGCATTTCTGACCGAAGTTATAACGCCCGGTGTCACCTACTTCCTCGTTGACGACGATCTTACGAATATTCTTCGCCCAAAAGATATCATCCCGATTGATTAGGTTGTGATGCCAGTAACGGAAAAACATGATGATGAACGAGGCAAACATAACCACGCCGACAAACGGGTGCAGAATTCGCGCCAGCTGCGGTGTGCCCATGATTTGCATCAACCAGTTGAAGGACGGGAACAAAAAGCCCAGCCCGCTCACCGCCGCCAGGATGAAGCAGAAGGCGGTGATCCAGTGGTTGATACGTTCCGGCGCGGTGTAGCGCACGATGGTGTCACGTCGTTTCATTTGCGCTCCTCGTCTTTCTCTTCGTGCAGATTATTCTCTTCCTCATCCGCACGGTTCGGACCGACACCCACGTAGTGGAAGATACTGGCTGCGAAGGTAGCCGCAAAGCCAACAGCTGCGAGCGGTTTCCAGATGCCTTTCCAGAATTTCACGGTTTCGCTGATTTCCGGGTTCTCCGGCAAGCCATGATACAGATTTGGCTTGTCAGCATGGTGCAGCACGTACATAACGTGTGTACCACCAACGCCTGCCGGATCGTACAGACCCGCATTGTCGTAACCGCGAGTTTTCAGCTCCGCCACGCGCTCGCTCGCCAGCGTTTTCATCGACTCTTTCGTACCGAAGTGAATCGCGCCCGTTGGGCAGGTCTTCACGCAGGCCGGTTCTTGCCCAACCACCACGCGGTCAACGCACAGCGTACATTTGTAGACGCGGTTGTCTTCCGGGTTGAGGCGCGGAATGTCGAACGGACAGCCCGCAATGCAATAACCGCAGCCGATGCACTGCTCGGACTGGAAGTCGACGATACCGTTGGCATACTGAATAATTGCTCCTTCCGCCGGGCACGCTTTCAGGCAGCCTGGATCGGAACAGTGCATACAGCCGTCTTTGCGGATCAGCCATTCCAGTTTGTCGTTCTGTTCCACTTCCGAGAAGCGCATCACCGTCCACGATTTGGCACTTAAATCATTGGGGTTGTCGTACACCCCAATGTTATTGCCGACGGTATCGCGAATGTCGTTCCACTCTGAACACGCCACCTGACAGGCTTTACAGCCGATACAGGTGGTGACGTCGATGAGTTTCGCCACTTCTTCCTGGAAGTCCCGCGCCTGAGGCGCGGGGGTCAGACCGTTAGTCGCGGAACGACGAATGATATCTTGAGATTGATAAGCCATATGTCGTCTCCGTTACACCTTTTCCACATTCACAAGGAAGGACTTAAACTCTGGCGTCTGCGTGTTCGCATCACCAACGAATGGTGTTAACGTATTGGCAATAAAGCCTTTTTTCGCAACACCTTCATAGCCCCAGTGAATCGGAATACCGATGGTATCGATATCTTTGCCGTTCGCTTTCAGCGTGCGAATACGTTTGGTCACCACCGCTTTGGCTTTGATATAGCCACGGTTGGAGGAGACTTTCACGGTATCGCCCTGGGCAATGCCAAGTTTATTCGCCAGCGACTCACCGATTTCCACAAACTGCTCTGGTTGCAAAATCGCGTTCAACAGCGCGTGTTTGGTCCAGTAGTGGAAGTGCTCGGTCAGACGATAGGTGGTTCCGACATACGGGAACTTATCGGCTTTACCCAATGCTTCGGCGTCGTCTTTAAAGATACGTGCAGCCGGGTTCGAGATAACGTTTGGATGCAGCGGGTTAGTCCCCAGCGGCGTTTCAAACGGCTCGTAGTGTTCCGGGAACGGACCTTCCGCCATCTTATCGAGGGCAAACAGACGCCCCATGCCTTCCTGCTGCATGATAAACGGCCCGACGCCACTGCCCGGAGGCGCTGCGCTGTAGTCCGGAATATCCCAGCCGGTCCACTTGGTGCCGTCCCATTTCAGCAACTGACGCTTCGGATCCCACGGGTTACCCTGCGGATCTGCGGAGGCGCGGTTATACAGAATACGGCGGTTAAGCGGCCATGCCCATGCCCAGCCCAGCGTGTTACCGAGGCCAGACGGATCGGCGTTATCACGGCGTGCCATCTGGTTGCCCTCTGGCGTCCAGCTACCGGCGAAAATCCAGCAGCCACAGGAGGTTGTACCGTCATCGCGCAGTTGGGCGAACGAGCTAAGTTGTTGGCCTTTCTTGACGATAACCGCACCGGTTGCCGGATCGGTAATATCGGCCAGCGCCTTACCGTTACTCTCCATCGCCACTTCTTCTGAAGATGGCTCATGCGGAATGGCGTAGTTCCAGGTCATGTTCAGCACCTGGTCCGGGTTCGCGCCACCCTGTTCGGCATACATCTTGCGCAAGCGCAGGAAGATACCGGAGAGGATCTCGCCGTCAGTCAGCGCAATCCCCGGGGCGTCCGCACCTTTCCAGTGCCACTGCAACCAGCGACCAGAGTTGACGATTGAACCGTTCTCTTCCGCGAAGCAGGTCGATGGCAGACGGAACACTTCGGTCTGGATCTTCGACGAGTCAACTTCGTTCAGTTCACCGTGGTTCTGCCAGAAGTTAGAGGTTTCAGTGTTCAGCGGGTCGATGGTCACGAGGAACTTCAGTTTCGACAGACAGCCGATCACTTTGTTTTTGTTCGGGAATGAGGCAACCGGGTTAAAGCCCTGGCAGATATAGCCATTGACTTTGCCCTCTTTCATCATCTCGAAGTATTGCAGGACGTCGTAGCCTTTATCCCACTTCGGCAACCAGTCAAAGCCCCAGCTGTTTTCTGCCGTCGCTTTATCACCAAAGAAGGCCTTCATCATGGAGACGAAGAATTTCGGGTAATTGCCCCAGTAGTTAACCTGGCCTTCCAGCAGCGGTTTCGGCGTGTTGGCGGCAAGGTAGGTTTGCAGATCGGTCTGCTTCTCGCTTGGCAGCGTCATGTAACCTGGCAGGCTCTGCGACAGCAGCCCCAGGTCGGTCAGCCCCTGAATATTGGAGTGACCGCGCAGGGCGTTAACGCCGCCGCCAGCCATCCCCATATTGCCGAGCAGCAGCTGGATCATCGCCATCGTACGAATGTTTTGCGCACCAATGGAGTGTTGCGTCCAGCCGAGGGCATAGAGGAACGACGCTGTTTTATCGTGAGCACTGGTTTCGGCGATGTATTCGCAGACTTTCAGGAACGCGTCTTTTGGCGTACCGCAGATGTTTTCAACCACATCTGGCGTATAACGGGAAACGTGCTGTTTCAGCAAGTTCCACACGCAACGCGGATGTTGCAGCGTGGTATCGCGTTTGGCGAAGCCGTTTTCGTCCAGTTCGTAAGTCCAGGAGGATTTATCGTACTTGCGTTTTTCCGCGTCGTAGCCGGTGAACAGGCCATCTTCAAAGCCGTAATCCTCACGCACGATCAGGCTGGCGTTGGTATAGGCTTCGGTGTATTCGCGGTTGAATTTTTCATTGTTCAGCAGGTACAGCAATACGCCTGACAGGAAAGCAATGTCAGTCCCGGAACGAATAGGGGCATAGTAGTCAGCCACCGCCGCCGTACGCGTAAAGCGAGGATCGATCACAATCAGCTTCGCGCCGTTGTGAATTTTGGCTTCCATCGCCCAGCGGAACCCGACCGGGTGAGCTTCAGCGGCATTACCGCCCATCACCACGACGAGGTTGGCGTTCTTGATGTCGACCCAGTGGTTGGTCATCGCACCGCGACCAAATGTTGGAGCAAGACTTGCTACCGTTGGTCCGTGTCAGACACGCGCCTGGTTGTCGACCGCGAGCATCCCCAGCGCGCGGGAGAATTTTTGCGTTAAATAGCCGGTTTCGTTACTCGACGCGGAAGCACACAGCATCCCGGTGGAGAGCCAGCGGTTAACAGTCACGCCTTCGGCGTTTTGCGCAATGTAGTTAGCATCGCGGTCTTCTTTCATCAGTTTGGCGATGCGATCAAACGCCTCTTCCCAACTGATTTGCTGCCATTTATCAGAACCTGGCGCACGGTATTCCGGAAACTTCAGACGGCTTTCGGAGTGGATGAAATCCACCAGGCCAGCGCCTTTCGGACAAAGTGCACCGCGGTTGACCGGGTGATCCGGATCGCCTTCGATATGGAAGATAGATGCTTTGGCGTTTTTTGCTCCGTCACCGAGGCTGTACATCAACAGCCCACAGCCTACGGAACAATAGGTGCAGGTATTACGGGTTTCGCGGGTGCGCAGCAGTTTATACTGCCGGGTTTCCGCGAGTGCTACGCTGGGTGCAAAACCCAGTGCCGCTGCCGTGGTGCCTGCCATACCGCCAGCGCAGATCTTAAAGAACTGCCTTCTGCTGACCTGCATGGATTGCTCCTTGTTTCGACATTGTCACGTCCCATTTACATTCGCTTGCTGCGTGTGCAGGGAGTGGGAGTTATTTTTCTTTGCGGAAGGGGCCGCAAAGGTCCAGAATTGGCTCAATTTCCCTCCATCCAGGAAGGGTTTGTAACAGAATACCATAATGTTGGTGTGTGTGTTCTTATCTGGTTAAGAGAAAGTGAAAAAAACACAGCAAAAAGAAATCGAAAATGTGACAAATATCACAGGTGTTCGTCAAATTGAGTTATGGCGGCGTGATGATTTACAACACCCACGGTTAGATGAGGTCGCGGAAGAAGTTCCCGTTGCGCTGGTCTACAACGGCATTTCGCATGTGGTGATGATGGCGTCGCCCAAAGACCTTGAGTACTTTGCGCTCGGTTTTTCGCTTTCCGAGGGGATTATCGAAAGTCCGCGCGATATCTTCGGTATGGATGTCGTTCCTTCCTGTAATGGTCTGGAAGTGCAAATTGAGCTTTCCAGCCGCCGCTTTATGGGGTTGAAGGAGCGCCGCCGGGCGCTGGCGGGACGTACGGGCTGTGGCGTATGCGGTGTAGAACAGCTTAACGATATCGGTAAACCGGTGCAGCCGCTGCCGTTCACCCAGACGTTTGATCTCAACAAACTGGATGATGCATTACGTCATCTCAATGATTTCCAGCCAGTGGGGCAACTGACTGGTTGTACACACGCCGCTGCCTGGATGTTGCCATCTGGCGAACTGGTCGGCGGGCATGAAGACGTGGGTCGCCATGTGGCGCTGGACAAACTGTTAGGCCGCCGGTCACAAGAAGGGGAAAGCTGGCAGCAAGGTGCGGTGCTGGTTTCCAGTCGTGCCAGTTATGAAATGGTGCAAAAGTCGGCGATGTGTGGCGTAGAGATTTTGTTTGCGGTGTCTGCCGCGACCACACTTGCTGTAGAAGTGGCTGAACGCTGTAATTTGACGCTGGTGGGCTTTTGTAAACCGGGTCGGGCAACGGTTTATACCCATCCGCAGCGTTTGAGCAATTAATTAAAATAAGTCCTGCGATATATATTAAATTGCAGGACTTATTCATTTCGTGAATTTTATTATTTTATTTATAAACAAAATGCGTGTAGTGGCGTTAACGCCTGCGCTGCAACCTATTGATGGCGTGGCGGTAAGTTATATTGATGCTGCCGTGGCGTTGGGTAATACCATTAACGAAATGGATAAATATTACACCCAGGAAAATTATAAAGACGATGCGTTTGCGAAAGGGAAAACGCTGCACCAGACATTCTTAAAAAATCTTGAAGCCTTTGAACCTGTAGCAGAATCTTATCATGCGGCGATTCAGGAAATTAACGATAAGCGCCAGCTTGCGGAACTGAAAAATATTGAACAAAGAGAAGGGAAAACATTCCACTACTACTCTCTGGCAGTCATGATTTCAGCGAAACAAATTAATAACCTGATTTCGCAAGAGAAGTTTGATGTTGATGCGGCAATGAAGAAAGTCTCTGAACTGGAAACGCTGGTGGCGCAGGCCAAAGAAGCGGATAAAGGCGGTATGAATTTCTCGTTCATTAATTCGGCAGACCAGTATCAACTCGAGGCTAAAAAATATGTTCGCCGCATCAGAGATAAAGTCCTGTACTCTGACTGGGATAAAGAGCAACTTCAGGACGCAAACTCAAGCTGGATGGCCGAAGACTCATTTCCCGAGAACATTATGCGAGTACAACGAAATGGTCGATGAAATATTTCAGTCAATTGTAATCGCGGGGCGGGTTTGTGATGAGCGCGGATATGTCACGAAGTCGTGACAATATAAAGCAGAGTGAAGGATAAATTTTGTGAATAAAGTATCATTATTTAATGATTTTGTGAATGTTTAAATTTCTCAGATAATTTGTTTAAGCGTTATTTATATTTGTGGCTTATGAGTCAGCGTGAATTATATCTAATATTTTTTACGATATTTGGTTAAAAACGGCACTATTGTTATATTCCTCACGTTCCAGGAAATCAGCGGATTTACTCATATTATGCAGCGGGATACTATCCATCGGCCTGCTGAAGTTGGATTGAAAATTCGAAAGTGCACACCTTATATTTCTCTATATACGTATTCCTTTTGGAAAGCGTAGGGTCTCTTTTATTTCAGGGAACGTAAATAATGAAAAAATCGACATTATCTTTAGCCATCGGTTTATTATTGGCATGTAGTACCGGAATGGCAAAAACACAGCATTTAACGCTGGAACAACGCATGGCATTGCTGGAAGAACGCCTGGAAGCGGCAGAAATGCGGGCAGCAAAAGCAGAGAGCCAGGTTAAACAGCTGCAGACACAACAAGCCGCTGAGATCCGCGAAATTAAGGCTGCCCAGGGCAATACGCCGGTAAATGGACAGGCAACGGCGGAATCTGCAAAGAAAAATTCCACCTCACCTAATCTTTTGCTCTCAGGTTATGGCGATTTAAAAATCTACGGCGACGTAGAATTTAATATGGATGCAGAAAGTAATCATGGCCTGCTGGCAATGACCAACGCTGATGTGAATAGCGATCCCACTAATGAACAGTGGAATCTCAATGGTCGTATTCTGTTAGGTTTTGATGGTATGCGAAAACTAGATAATGGTTATTTCGCCGGGTTCTCCGCGCAACCGCTGGGGGACATGCACGGTTCAGTAAATATCGATGATGCGGTATTCTTCTTTGGCAAAGAAAACGACTGGAAGGTCAAAGTAGGCCGTTTCGAAGCCTACGATATGTTCCCGCTGAATCAGGATACCTTTGTTGAACATTCCGGTAATACTGCGAACGATCTTTATGACGATGGCAGCGGTTATATCTATATGATGAAAGAGGGCCGCGGGCGCTCTAACGCTGGCGGTAATTTTCTCGTCAGCAAACAACTTGATAACTGGTATTTTGAATTAAACACGTTACTTGAAGACGGAACATCTTTATATAATGACGGTAATTATCATGGACGCGATATGGAGCAGCAGAAAAATGTTGCTTATCTGCGTCCGGTAATTGCCTGGTCGCCGACGGAAGAATTTACCGTTTCCGCAGCGATGGAAGCGAACGTGGTAAATAATGCTTATGGTTATACCGATAGCAAGGGTAATTTTGTCGATCAGTCCGATCGTACCGGCTATGGTATGAGCATGACCTGGAATGGCCTGAAAACGGATCCGGAAAATGGCGTCGTGGTTAATCTTAATACCGCCTATTTAGATGCTAATAATGAGAAAGATTTCACTGCCGGGATTAACGCGCTGTGGAAACGTTTCGAGCTGGGTTATATCTACGCGCACAATAAGATTGATGAATTCAGCGGTGTAGTTTGTGATAACGACTGCTGGATTGATGATGAAGGGACGTACACCATTCACACCATTCATGCGTCTTATCAGTTCGCTAATGTGATGGATATGGAGAACTTTAATATTTACCTCGGGACGTATTACTCCATTCTGGATAGCGACGGTGATAAAAAACACGGTGATGATACTGATGACCGTTACGGCGCACGCGTTCGCTTTAAATACTTCTTCTGATGAAGGCGCGGTGCTGGATATTTTCCGGCACCGCAACTCATTAGGGCAGGTAAAACACTTCTTGCAGCTCGCTACTGACTGGGCTGTTATCCGGGTTAGCTGGCATAACGTCGGTCATATATTTCCACCAACGTTGGCAGATTTCAGTGCTGGCAACCGCATTCCACCGTTCTTCAGATTCAATCTCTACCGTGGCAAACAGCAGATTACGCGCTTTGTCGAGGTAAATGGCGTAGTTATGCGCACCGTGAGATTTCAACACTGCTTCCAGTTCCGGCCAGATTGGATTATGCCGACGCTGATACTCTTCGTGGGCGTCGGGGTTAACCTGCATGACAAAGGCTTTGCGGATCATGTTTGCTCCTTACAGCGCCAGCGCACTGGCGAGTGGTGTAACGCCGAAACGCTGGCCGAGTGCTATCAACTCTTCACGACTGATGGTCTGTTTCATGCCGCCCATCGAATAAACCTTCACTAATACTTGTGCTGATTTTTCTGCGGTGTCGATTAAACCGAATGTTTCATCCAGTGTCGGACCGCTGCCGAAGACGCCGTGGAAGGGCCACAACACCAGCGAATGTTTTTGCATTTCCTGTGCGGTCGCCTGGCCGATTTCGTCCGTGCCGGGCACCATCCACGGCAAAATGCCGACGCCATCCGGGAACACTACCAGACATTCGGTGCTGCCTTCCCACAGTTGGCGAGTGAAGACCGCGGTGTCGTTTTCCAGTACGTAGGTAAGGGCGATCAGGTTGGTGGCATGGCAGTGCATGATCACCCGATCTTTACCGTTGGTGGCTTTAATGCGTTCGCAATGAGAGAGGAAGTGCGCCGGAAGTTCAGAGGTTGGAACGGCTTCGTGAGTTAGCCCCCAGAGAATGTGGTAGCCCGCGCCGTCGCTGTCGACTTTTACGACGCCTAAGTTAGCCGCAGGATCAAGCTGGACGTTGCGGAAGAATTTGCCGGAGCCGGTGACAATAAACGGTGTATTTGCCAGTAAAGGCATGGGCTGGCTGAGCGGGATATAGCGCGGTTGTGCATGAAAGTTGTCGTGATAAGGCGCGATATCGGCGTCATCCAGGCGTAGCGTCAGGTTGCCGCCGTTGCGCTCGTCCCAGCCTTTCAGCCAGGCGTCGGTGGTGGCTTTAATCATTCCCTGGACAAACCAGGACTGAGTAATGTTTTGCATGTTCGGTGTTCCTGTAAATTCGGTGTTGTCGGATGCACGATCTGTCGGCCGAATAAGGCGCTCGCGCCGCATCCGGCAGTGTTTACCCACGCTGGCTCAAAATTTCTTTTTCATAAGCCCGCACGCTCTCCAGCCATTCGCTACCTGCTGGGGTATCGTGACGCTGACAATACATTTCCCACACCGCCTGCCACGGCAACGATTTCTGCTCTTCCAGCAGTGCCAGACGCGCACTGTAATCGCCCGCCGCTTCCAGCTTGCGCAGCTCAGCGGTAGGTTCCAGCAACGCACGCAGCAGGGCTTTTTTCATATTGCGTGTACCAATGACCCACGCAGCAATACGGTTGATAGAGGCATCAAAGAAGTCGAGGCCGATATGCACCCGGTCAAACAGATCGTGACGAACAATCTCACTGGCAATCGCCTGGGTTTCATCATCCAGCAGCACTACGTGATCGCTGTCCCAGCGAACCGGACGGCTGACGTGCAGTAGCAACTGCGGTACATACAGCATGGCGGCGGAAATCTTGTCGGAAATCACTTCAGTCGGGTGGAAATGCCCGGCGTCCAGGCACAGCGCCGTCTGGCGGCTGGTGGCATACCCCATGTAAAACTCATTGGAGCCAACCGTGTAGCTCTCCGCGCCAATACCAAACAATTTGCTCTCAACGGCGTCGATATGGTGCGCCGGATCCAGCTTCTCGCTGATCACCTCATCCAGTGCTGCCAGCAAACGCTGGCGCGGAGCGAGACGGTCAACGGTGATATCTTTCATGCCATCCGGGATCCAGATGTTCATCACCGATGGCGTGCCAAGTTGCTCGCCAAAATAGGCTGAAACACGGCGGCTGGCTTTGCAGTGATCAATCCAGAACTGGCGAATACTGTCGTCGGCATGGGAAAGCGTAAAGCCATCGGCGCTTAGCGGATGCGAAAAACAGGAGGGGTTAAAATCCAGACCGAGCTGATTGGCTTTCGCCCATTCAACCCAGTTTTTGAAGTGCTCTGGTTTGATCTGGTCGCGCGCGACGGGCGTATCGGATTCCAGATAGATGGCATGTAAATTAAGCCGTTTCGGCCCCGGAATCAGCCGCATAGCTTGTTCCAAATCGGCACGTAGCTCGCTGCCATTACGCGCTTTGCCCGGATAATTGCCAGTAGCCTGAATCCCCCCGGTCAGCGAACCTTCCGGGTTTTCAAAACCGGAAACATCATCGCCCTGCCAGCAGTGCATTGAAACGGGTAAACGATCAAGTTGGCGCAGCGCCTCCTCGACATCAATCCCCACCGCCGCGAAACGCTGTTTCGCCAGCTCCCAGGCCTGTTCCAGTTGAGTGGTCATGCGCAAAGCTCCTTTGTCTGTCGTGTAGAGTGAATCTGCGCCACATAGTGGGCAATTTCACTGTCAGGATTAGGGGTAAAGGTGGTCAGATTCGCGGTGGTGCTGACGACCTGACGGAAATCATCCACATTGTTGAGTTCATCCAGCGTCATTAACTGGATGCCGATATTGCCGAGCGTCGAGGCTTCAACAGGCCCGGCGATCACCCGAATACCGCAGGCATCAGCACATAACTGGTTGAGCAGCGCGTTCTGGCAGCCACCGCCGACAATATGCAGTTGCGAGAAATCTTCACCGCGTAGCTGCGCCAGTTCATGCAACACATCGGCATACAGCAGCGCCAGACTGTCGAAAATACAGCGCGCCAGTTCAGCATCACTTTCCGGGATCGGTTGCGCCGTTTCCCGACACGCAGCCTGAATTTCGCTGCACATCTCGTCAGGATTAATAAAGCGATCGTCATTGGGATTGATGGTGAAGCGGCAAGCCGGCAGTGCCTGTGTCGCGGCGATAAGCGCCGGAAGATCGTTGATTTGCCGCTCCTGAAGCACCCGCTGAAGCAGCCATAAGCCCATAATATTTTTCAGCACCCGATAGCGACCTTCCGCCCCGCCTTCGTTGGTGATATTGGCTGCCAGCGCCGTGTCATTGGTAAATGGCGTCTGGCTTTCGAAGCCCATCAATGACCAGGTGCCAGAAGAGAGATAAGCGGCGCGTGAACCGCTTAACGGCGAGGCGATAACCGCGCTGGCGGTATCATGGCTGGCAACGGCGACCACCGGAATCTCATTACCCTGCGGGCAAATCCAGTGACCTATGACATTACCCGGATGCGTCGGGCGACCAAACCAGGCTTTGTTGGCACCGCTCCACGCCAGTAGCGACTCGTCCCAGTCGTCGCTATTGATATTGACCAGTTGCGTGGTCGTGGCGTTGGTGTACTCCCAGTTCATCTCGCCGGTCAGGCGATAACTAAAGTAATCCGCCATCAGCAGAGCGTGAGCAATGTGTGGAATAAGTTCAGGTTGTTGCTCCGTCAGCGCACGCAACTGATAGATCGTATTGAAGGGTAGAAATTGTATGCCGCTACGCTGATAAATATCGCGTTTGCCGAGTTGCTGTTGTGCCTGCGCCATCAGGCCATTGGTGCGGCTATCGCGATAAGCAACGGGCAGGCCCACACGCTGACCCTGTTGGTCGAGCAGCACAAAGTCCACGCCCCAGGTATCAATCCCAATGCTATCGATACGAATCCCTTCCTCGCACACCTTGTTTAATCCAAGGCGAATGGCACTTTCCAGGCTATCCACATCCCAGGTGACATAACCGTTCTGGCTATGCAGCCCATTGTTAAAACGATGGATTTCACGCAGCGTCAGGCTGCGGCATTCACGCTCGTAACGCGCCAGCATCACGCGCCCACTGGATGCGCCGAGATCGACGGCGACACAATTGCGAAAGGTCATAATGTGATCCTGCTGAATTTCATTACGACCAGTCTAAAAAGCGCCTGACTTCGCGACCTTCTCGTTACTGACAGGAAAATGGGTCATTGGCAACCAGGGAAAGATGAACGTGATGATGTTCACAATTTGCTGAATTGTGGTGATGTGATGCTTACCGCATTTCCTGAAAATTCACGCTGTATCTTGAAAAATCAACGTTTTTTACGTGGTTTTCCGTCGAAAATTTAAGGTAAGAACCTGACCTCGTGGTTACTATTTCGCCGTGTTGACGACATCAGGAGGCCAGTATGACCGTATTACATAGTGTGGATTTTTTTCCGTCTGGTAACGCGTCCGTGGCGATAGAACCCCGGCTCCCGCAGGCGGATTTTCCTGAACATCATCATGATTTTCATGAAATTGTGATTGTCGAACATGGCACGGGTATTCATGTGTTTAATGGGCAGCCCTATACCATCACCGGTGGCACGGTCTGTTTCGTACGCGATCATGATCGGCATCTGTATGAACATACCGATAATCTGTGTCTGACCAATGTGCTGTATCGCTCGCCGGATCGATTTCAGTTTCTCGCCGGGCTGAATCAGTTGCTGCCACAAGAGCAGGATGGGCAGTATCCGTCTCACTGGCGCGTTAACCACAGCGTGTTGCAGCAGGTGCGACAGCTGGTTGCACAGATGGAACAGCAGGAAGAGGAAAATGATTTACCCTCGACCGCCAGTCGCGAGATCTTATTTATGCAATTACTGCTCTTGCTGCGTAAAAGCAGTTTGCAGGAGAACCTGGAAAACAGCGCGTCACGTCTCAACTTGCTTCTGGCCTGGCTGGAGGACCATTTTGCCGATGAGGTGAATTGGGATGCCGTGGCGGATCAATTTTCTCTTTCGCTGCGTACGCTACATCGGCAGCTTAAGCAGAAAACGGGACTGACGCCTCAGCGTTACCTGAACCGCCTGCGACTGATGAAAGCCCGACATCTGCTACGCCACAGCGAGGCCAGCGTTACTGACATCGCCTATCGCTGCGGATTCAGCGACAGTAACCACTTTTCGACGCTTTTTCGCCGAGAGTTTAACTGGTCACCGCGTGATATTCGTCAGGGACGGGATGGTTTTCTGCAATAACGCGAATCTTCTCAACGTATTTGTACGCCATATTGCGAATAATCAACTTCGTTCTCTGGCCGAGGTAGCCACGGTGGCGCATCAGTTAAAACTTCTCAAAGATGATTTTTTTGCCAGCGACCAGCAGGCAGTCGCTGTGGCTGACCGTTATCCGCAAGATGTCTTTGCCGAACATACACATGATTTTTGTGAGCTGGTGATTGTCTGGCGCGGTAATGGTCTGCATGTACTCAACGATCGCCCTTATCGCATTACCCGTGGCGATCTCTTTTACATTCATGCTGACGATAAACACTCCTACGCTTCCGTTAACGATCTGGTTTTGCAGAATATTATTTATTGCCCGGAGCGGCTGAAGCTGAATCTTGACTGGCAGAGGGCGATTCCGGGATTTAGCGCCAGCGCAGGGCAGCCACACTGGCGCTTAGGTAGCATGGGGATGGCACAGGCGCGGCAGATTATCGGTCAGCTTGAGCATGAAAGTAGTCAGCATGTGCCGTTTGCTAACGAAATGGCAGAGTTGCTGTTCGGGCAGTTGGTGATGTTGCTGAATCGCCATCGTTACACCAGTGATTCGTTGCCGCCAACATCCAGCGAAACGTTGCTGGATAAGCTGATTACCCGGCTGGCGGCCAGCCTGAAAAGTCCCTTTGCGCTGGATGAATTTTGTGATGAGGCATCGTGCAGTGAGCGCGTTTTGCGTCAGCAATTTCGCCAGCAGACTGGAATGACCATCAATCAATATCTGCGGCAGGTCAGAGTGTGTCATGCGCAATATCTTCTCCAGCATAGCCGCCTGTTAATCAGTGATATTTCAACCGAATGTGGCTTTGAAGATAGTAACTATTTTTCGGTGGTGTTTACCCGGGAAACCGGGATGACGCCCAGCCAGTGGCGTCATCTCAATTCGCAGAAAGATTAATTCGCCATGCCCATGCCGACGATGTTGGCGGCAACAATAATCACCACACAACCGAGGCTCAACACCGTTACCGGACGGCGACCTGCATTGTTCCACTCTTTCAGCACCAGCCCGACGATACCGCCGCACAATACATAGAAGCTCATATGCAGCATCCAGCTGATGTAGTCATACTGCGCCGGAATACGCGCGTGGCCCCAGGCATAGAAAAAGAATTGCAGATACCACATCAACCCGCCCAGTGCTGAGAGTAACACATTGTGAAAGATCAGCGGTTTTGCCAGCGAGAAGTCGGCTTTTAGCGACAAATCCTTCACTTTTGCCAGACGAATGAAGCAGAAACCGAGGTTGATGATCGCGCCGCCGCCCATGATGACAACATAGCTTGGCAGAGCGACATACAGTGGATCGACGCCCAGTGCAGCAGCGGCTTCATGCATCGGTTTTGCGGCGTTCATCGCAAAGGACATCCCGGCAGAGAAAATGCCGCACATCACCGCCAGCACCAGCCCTTTTTTCAGGTTGAACTCTTCGGCTTTAATGCCCATCTTGCGCTCTTTCAACTGCCCGGCGCGAGTCACAATCCCTACACCAATCAGCGCCACCAGAACGCCGAGCAATGTCATGCGTCCACCTTCGGTATTGATCAACACATCGAAATTGCCGTTGATAATTGGCGTCATCAGCGTACCAACAATCAACGTGATACCAATGGCGATACCAATCCCCATCGACATGCCGAGATAACGCATGGTCAGGCCGTAGTTGATATTACCGATCCCCCACATAGCGCCGAACAGAAAAACAGGCAGCAGTGTAGAGAGACTAAACGAGCTGTAATACGCCCAAAAATTCGGTAGTAACAGGGCGCTGATGGCCCACGGCAGAATAATCCACGAAACAATCCCACCGACTGACCACATGGTTTCCCATGACCATTTTTTTACTTTTTTGAACGGAGCGTAAAAACAGGCTGCACTGGCCGCGCCGATCAAATGCCAAAATATCCCCATCGTAATCGCGTTACTCATCTTCTTATCCTCATCATTTTTCGTCGCGTCACATCTCCGACGAGATGAGTGTAAAAATCGTGCTGTCGATTAACCTTTCGCCTGTTGCCGCCGTTGTCGATTTGCTGGCAATCACGGCATTAAGTGGGTGATTTGCTTCACATCTCGGGCATTTTCCTGCAAAACCATACCCTTACGAAAAGTACGGCATTGATAATCATTTTCAATATCATTTAATTAACTATAATGAACCAACTGCTTACGCGGCATTAACAATCGGCCGCCCGACAATACTGGAGATGAATATGAGCTATACCCTGCCATCCCTGCCGTATGCTTACGATGCCCTGGAACCGCACTTCGATAAGCAGACCATGGAAATCCACCACACCAAACACCATCAGACCTACGTCAACAACGCCAATGCGGCGCTGGAAAGCCTGCCAGAATTTGCCAACCTGCCGGTTGAAGAGCTGATCACCAAACTGGACCAGCTGCCAGCAGACAAGAAAACCGTACTGCGCAACAACGCTGGCGGTCACGCTAACCACAGCCTGTTCTGGAAAGGTCTGAAAAAAGGCACCACCTTACAGGGTGACCTGAAAGCGGCTATCGAACGTGACTTCGGCTCCGTTGATAACTTCAAAGCAGAATTTGAGAAAGCGGCAGCTTCCCGCTTTGGTTCCGGCTGGGCATGGCTGGTGCTGAAAGGCGATAAACTGGCGGTGGTTTCTACTGCTAACCAGGACTCCCCGCTGATGGGTGAAGCTATTTCTGGCGCTTCCGGCTTCCCGATTCTGGGCCTGGATGTGTGGGAACATGCTTACTACCTGAAATTCCAGAACCGCCGTCCGGACTACATCAAAGAGTTCTGGAACGTGGTGAACTGGGATGAAGCAGCGGCACGTTTCGCGGCGAAAAAATAATCATTTGCCGCCTGCTGCAATGAGGCGTTTACGCCGCATATCAGCTTAAAAAATGAACCATCGCCAACGGCGGTGGTTTTTTTGTGATCAATTTCAAAATAAAACAATGATCCGATAAAAATAAAACAGTGTTTCAATTGATGTGGTTTTGATCACTTTTATTGATTAAATGAATGTCTATCTTCGTTTCCATCAACACTGATGCTCCGTTGAGGAATTACGCATCAGCCCTTAAAAATATGCCGACAGGTGATGGAAATGCAGATAAAACGCTCGATTGAGAAAATCCCGGGGGGGGATGATGCTCGTCCCGCTATTCCTTGGCGCACTGTGCCACACCTTCTCGCCGGAGGCGGGGAAATATTTTGGATCATTCACCAACGGGATGATTACCGGTACGGTGCCCATTCTGGCGGTGTGGTTTTTTTGCATGGGGGCGTCAATAAAATTAAGCGCGACGGGAACGGTATTACGTAAATCCGGTACGCTGGTGGTAACAAAAATTGCCGTCGCGTGGGTGGTTGCGGCAATTGCCTCACGCATTATTCCGGAACATGGTGTTGAAGTTGGATTCTTTGCCGGACTTTCAACGCTGGCGCTGGTGGCGGCGATGGATATGACCAACGGCGGACTTTACGCTTCCATCATGCAACAGTACGGCACAAAAGAAGAAGCTGGGGCATTTGTGTTGATGTCATTGGAGTCCGGGCCGCTCATGACGATGATTATTCTGGGCACTGCCGGGATTGCCTCATTTGAACCGCATGTTTTCGTCGGCGCAGTATTACCGTTCCTGGTGGGCTTTGCCCTTGGGAACCTTGACCCTGAATTACGAGAATTTTTCAGCAAAGCGGTGCAGACGCTGATTCCATTCTTTGCCTTCGCGCTGGGCAATACCATTGATTTGACTGTAATTGCCCAGACAGGTTTGCTGGGGATCCTGTTGGGTGTGGCAGTAATTATCGTGACCGGTATTCCGTTGATTATCGCCGATAAATTGATTGGCGGTGGCGATGGCACTGCCGGAATTGCCGCTTCCAGTTCCGCAGGGGCCGCGGTAGCGACACCTGTGCTGATTGCTGAAATGGTGCCTGCGTTTAAACCGATGGCTCCGGCAGCAACTTCGCTGGTTGCGACGGCGGTCATTGTGACTTCGATTCTGGTGCCAATTCTTACCTCTATCTGGTCACGTAAAGTCAAAGCCAGAGTGGCGAAAATCGAAATTTTAGGCACGGTAAAATAAACCTGCTTCCTTAATCCCCACAGCCGGATGAACTAACGTTCGTCCGGTTTGCTATTGAGCTCCTGCCTGGATACATACCGCGAAAACAGCACGCCTGACATAAAATAAATATGGTCTAATGGGGAAATTTCTCGTGGAGAGGGAACAGATGCGATATCCGGTTGATGTATACACAGGCAAGATTCAGGCTTATCCCGAAGGCAAACCCAGCGCAATTGCCAAAATCCAGGTTGATGGTGAGTTGATGCTGACGGAGCTGGGGCTGGAAGGTGACGAGCAGGCGGAGAAAAAGGTTCACGGCGGGCCAGACAGAGCGCTGTGTCATTATCCTCGTGAGCACTATCTCTACTGGGCGCGGGAATTTCCGGAACAGGCGGAGTTGTTTGTTGCGCCTGCGTTTGGCGAAAATCTCTCAACCGACGGCCTCACGGAAAGTAATGTTTATATTGGCGATATTTTCCGCTGGGGAGAGGCATTAATTCAGGTCAGCCAGCCACGCTCCCCTTGCTATAAACTCAATTACCATTTTGATATCAGCGACATAGCGCAGTTGATGCAAAACACGGGTAAAGTGGGGTGGTTGTATAGCGTGATTGCGCCAGGGTTGGTATCTGCTGATGCGCCGCTGGAGTTGGTTTCCCGTGTCAGTGATGTGACCGTGCAGGAGGCTGCCGCCATCGCATGGCATATGCCGTTTGATGACGAGCAGTATCACCGTTTACTCTCCGCCGCCGGGTTATCGAAAAGCTGGACGCGGACGATGCAAAAGCGCCGACTGAGCGGCAAGATCGAAGATTTTTCCCGCCGGTTGTGGGGAAAATAACCCCCGGAGTGTAGGCCTGATAAGACGCTATCAGCGTCGCATCAGGCATCCTGCTCAAATGCCGGATGCGGCGTAAACGCCTTATCCTGCCTACAATGCGGAGTTTAACTCCGCTTATACAGCGGCAACCAAATCACCAGCCGTAAACCGCCAAGCGGGCTGTCTTCTGCCTTCACCCAGCCACGATGCTGCTGGATGGCGGTTTCAACAATCGCCAGCCCCAAACCTGTACCGCCAGATTCACGATCGCGTGCTTCATCGGTACGATAGAACGGGCGGAAAATCTGCTCGCGATCTTCCGGGCTAACGCCAGGACCATCGTCATCCACCGTAATGGTGATGCCGTCTTTATCTACCGCGAAGCCTACTTCAATCTTCGTATTGGAATAACGCAGGGCATTACGAACAATGTTTTCCAGCGCACTTTCCAGAGCGTTCGGGTTGCCATACAGCGGCCACGGCCCAGGCGGGAAGTTAACCGTCAACGACTTGCCCATCTGCTCGGCTTCGAACGCCGCGTTATCCAGCACTTCACTCCACAACTGGTTGGCTTTGATGGTCTCACTCACCAGCGCGTTTTTCTGCTGATTACGTGACATCACCAACAGATCGTTGATCATGCTGTCCAGACGTTGCGCTTCGGTTTCAATACGCTCCAGTTCCTTGCTTTCACCACTACGACGGCGCAGTAACGCCGTACCCAGTTGCAGACGCGTCAGCGGGGTGCGCAGCTCGTGAGAGATATCAGAAAGCAGACGCTGCTGAGAGGTCATCATGCGCTCCAGCGCGGTGACCATCTGGTTAAAACTGGCACCAGCGGCAAGGAATTCCTGTGGCCCCGCTTCCAGTTCCGGGTGCTGGCGTAAGTTTCCCTGGGCAACTTCATCGGCAGCGTTTTTCAGCTTACGCGCCGGTTTTGCCAGACTCCAGGCCAACCACAACAGCAGCGGCGTACTGACCAACATGGTGACAATCAGCAGTAATAGCGGGCGGTCAAACAGTAAGTTAATGAAATCGGATTGAGAACTGCTGGCCGGACGAATCAGATAAAGTTGGTAATTATCTTCGCCATCACGCACTGAGAACGGACCGACCAGTTCCACGCGGCCATACTTTTTCTTCTGCGGATGATCGGCGTTATCGGCCTGACCAATAAAATTACGAATGATCTGCATTTCGCTGCGTTCAGCGCCGATCACGCGGCCTTCGGTGGTCACCAATAACAAACGCTGTCCTGGCGGTGCCCACTTATCAATCGCCCGGAACAGACGCCGCCACCACATTAAATCGTTGGGCGGATCGTTCGCCAGCTCCGCTTCGACATGCTGCTCAATCATCAGACCCTGACGCTGTTCGCTATCCAGAAGCTCGGTCATCTGGCGTGAATCGAGCTTGGGTAACATTAAAACTAACATCAACACCAGCGCCAGCGTCAGCCAGAAGATGGCGAAGATGCGCGCGGTTAAGCTGCCTATCATGAAGCAGAAACCATCAGATAGCCGCGACCACGCAAGGTTTTAAACCACGGGTGACCATCTTTACGATCCGGCAGTTTACGACGCAGGTTGGAAATGTGCATATCAATAGCGCGGTCGAAAGGCGTCAGGCGTTTGCCCAGCACTTCCTGGCTTAAATGCTCACGGGAAACCACCTGACCCAGATGCTGTGCCAGCAAATAGAGCAGGGTAAACTCAGTACCGGTTAACTCCAGCGTTTGCCCGTCGAAGCTGGCTTCCTGACGGCCTGGATTCAGCACTAAGGCATCAACTTCCAGTGTCGGTGAACCGTTGTCGTTGTTTTGCTGTTGTTCGCTCCAGTGCGAACGGCGCAGGATCGCGCGAATACGTGCCACCAGCTCACGATCATTAAACGGTTTCGGGAGATAGTCATCTGCGCCCAGCTCAAGGCCGAGAACGCGATCAAGTTCACTGCCGCGCGCCGTCAACATAATGACAGGCGTCTGGTGTGTCTGGCGAAGTGCTTTTAATGTGTCGATACCATTTTTCTTCGGCATCATTACGTCAAGCAAAAGTAAATCAATGCTGTCGTCCAGAAGATCAAGCGCCTGTTCCCCATCGTGGGCAACAATCACGTTGAAGCCTTCCATCTCGAGCAGCTCCTTTAATAGGGAAGTCAGCTCTCGGTCATCATCAACTAACAGGATTTTATTCATTGTTTAAATACCTCCGAGGCAGAAATTACGTCATCAGACGTCGCTAATCCATGACTTTACGTTGTTTTACACCCCCTGACGCATGTTTGCAGCCTGAATCGTAAACTCTCTATCGTTGAATCGCGACAGAAAGATTTTGGGAGCAAATGATGCGCATAGTTACCGCTGCCGTCATGGCCTCAACGCTGGCAGTCAGTTCATTAAGCCACGCTGCTGAAGTCGGTTCAGGCGATAACTGGCATCCGGGTGAAGAACTTACGCAGCGCAGTACGCAGAGCCATATGTTCGACGGCATAAGTTTAACCGAACATCAGCGTCAGCAGATGCGAGATCTTATGCAACAGGCCCGGCACGAACAGCCTCCTGTTAATGTTAGCGAACTGGAGACAATGCATCGCCTTGTCACCGCAGAAAATTTTGATGAAAACGCTGTGCGCGCACAGGCAGAAAAAATGGCGAATGAGCAAATTGCTCGTCAGGTTGAGATGGCAAAAGTCCGCAACCAAATGTATCGCCTGTTAACGCCGGAGCAGCAAGCGGTTTTAAACGAGAAACATCAACAACGAATGGAGCAGTTGCGCGACGTGACGCAATGGCAAAAAAGTTCATCGTTGAAGCTATTGAGTAGTAGCAACTCACGTTCCCAGTAGTAAACCCTGTTTTCCTTGCCATAGACACCATCCCTGTCTTCCCCCACATGATGTGGGGGTTTTTTTTATCAAATACTTACATGCAATCAAAAGTAAAAACAGTTACTTATCGAAAGCTGTAAGGGTTTGGAGCGGTTTCAAAATTTCTTGAGTGTGGACACTATGTGGACACTCAGAGGGGGAAATTTATAACGTCACTCCGCCTTTTAGTGGATTCAGAGCGACGGCATTTTGCAGATAGTCAGGCGCAAGGTGCGCATAGGCCATCGTCTGCTGAATGCTCGCATGTCCCAGAATCTGTTGCAGTGCGATTATATTGCCCCCATTCATCATGAAATGGCTTGCGAATGTATGCCGCAGGATGTGGGTTGCCTGATTGGGTGGTATATCAGGTTTCACTCTGCGTAAAATCCCGCAAAATTTCTCATAATCAACTTTGAATAATTTGGCGCTGGCCTCCTCTTTAACTTTTTTCTCCAGTTCCTCAGAAATCGGCACGGTTCGCTTTTTACCGTTTTTGGTTTTCAGGAAGGTAACCCTGCAATTTGTAATCTGTGCTGGTTTTAGCGTGGCAACTTCCGTCCATCTTCCTCCAGTGCTCAGACATAAAAGCGCGACAAGTAAGTCATCACCAGCCAAAACATTTAACAGTTTTTCGATTTCTGCTTTTTCCAGGAACGTCATTTCAGGGTTGGCCTCCGCCAGTGGCGGCAGTCCGTGAATTGGGTGTTGCCCGGAAAATTCATCCAATTGAATTAATTTTGTGAACATGCCGGATAATCTGTACATGTCACGGTTTATCGTTGCGGCACTGATACCATCACGTAGTCGCATGGAACGATAATCCATCAAAGCCCTTTTGCTCATCCTGCTCACTGGTATATCACCTATGCCGCTGATGGTTTTGAGTAGATGATTAAACTCTTTTGTTCCATGCTCGTGGTTTTGCCCGTGATATTTCCACCAGATGTCCAGCAACTCACTCAAAGTCCGGCGGTCTGCTCGCTGGCCTCCCCATTCTTTCTGACTGGCATTGGCGATTGTGTATCGCTCAAATGCTAGTGCTTCAGCTTTTCTTTCGAATTTCCTGCGGATGCGTTTTCCGTCGCGACCGCGAGGTCTAATGTCCACTTCATAGCGACCATCATCGAGCTTCTTAATTGCCATAAGAAAGCCCTCCGGCGCTGTATTCACCATCTTGGTAGCAAATGGTGAAAATGTAATCTTTATATAGAGTTAGCCAATCCTTTTCGCGGAGTGGTTGGACTCTGTTGACTCTGGCCCAATGTGCGCGAGAGCCGGTGCGATTTGTCCTGCGTCCGGCGCGGTTTTATCTGTCATAAGCCATAGAGCATATTTTTGGAATGTGGGATGCATAGTGATTTTTAGCAAAGCTGTGCCACCGGGTTCAAAGTTTCCTCCTTCATATTTTTTTAGTGTGCTTAGCGGTAACTCTATGATTTCACAGAATTTTGATTGGCTTAGCCCTTCAGCCTCACGCAAGGCCTTAATCTTTTCGCTTAATTTCATTTGACATGGTGCCTATATAGGGACTAAATTCCCTCAAAACTGGAACCTATATAGGTTCCATTGATTTGAGAATAAACCAGCGTCTAAACGGTTTTGAGTGGTTTAGAAAGGGCTGGATCCTATGAGGGTACCATATATGGACGCTGAAAATTATGTGATTCAGTATCCGCTTGATGCGGTTCATGTGGATAAATTTGCTGATTTATTAGGGAAGCCAAAGACAGCCGTCAGTGAAATGGTGAAGGCAAATAAATTACCAATTATTGAATTGCGTGATCCTTGCAAACCGAAGGCTCGTGCCGGTGAAAAATGGGTTTTCATTCCTGAGTTTAATCGCGCTGTACGTGAGGCGTTTTATAACCGACCGGTTGAACAGCGTGATGCATGGCTTTTGTGGATGGGGTTGTGATTATGAATGAGCCGCGTTGTATTGCTCAGTTATTGCGTAACGAAAGCCCCAGGGCGATTGACTTCACCATCACCCACGGGAAGGGTCGCAAGGGAATCATTATCCGCACCAAAAAACAGAGTCCGTTAAAAAAGGCTCTGACCTTTCTGAAAAGCCGGAGGGTCTGGAAATGACAGTGATGACGCTCAATCTCGTCGAAAAACAGCCAGCAGCTATGCGCCGGATAATTGGTAAGCATCTTGCCGTCCCTCGTTGGCAGGATACATGTGATTATTATAATCAGATGATGGAGCGCGAACGGCTAACAGTTTGCTTTCATGCGCAGTTAAAACAACGTCACGCAACGATGCGTTTTGAAGAAATGAACGACGTCGAACGTGAACGGCTGGTTTGTGCAATTGATGAATTGCGTGGGGCATTCTCAAAACGCCGTCAGGTTGGCGCAAGTGAGTATGCATATATTAGTTTTTTAACAGTCAGTCAGCGTCGTACTTTATTTATGCATGCCGGATTGACTGAAAAAGAATTCAATCAGCCATACTGGCGAATTAATGAAGAGTCATGTTACTGGCGTGATGCTTTATTCCGTGCATTACGTGAACTATTCAGTCTGTTTGAGTATGCACCGACAATTCTGACGTCGGTAAAACCAGAGCAATATTTGCATTAAATAATTAACCAGAGTTTTTAACGCACTTAATCGTGCGGGGCTTCTTTTTGCCTGGAGAAAGTCATGCATACAGTTTCTGAAAATCAGTGCGGTAAATACGCATTACTGCTGCAACAGGCCAGAACCGAAGCACAGGCCGACGCTGCGACGCGCTTTTCTTCTCATCTTGACGCCATGATTCGCCATATCACAAAGGCGGAGTTATCCCGCGTGGAGATAGTCGAGCTGCTCAGTCAGGAGTCGGAAAAATTTCACAATATCGGATTGTCTCGCGGGGAGGTGCTTTGATGTCCTGTTCTCATTCAGTTGTATTACTGAATAACGCCTTAAAAATCGCCGTTATGAAAAATGGCGATTTGTCTCTTATTCAACTTTGTCTTGATAAAGAAAAACGCGACATCACTGAATCTGTTATCGCGATTTATCAGAATGAATTAAACCTCCTGTCTGATGTGGTCAATTTACTTGTTAAACGCGCTGTATTCCACAAGCAAATTTCCTCAGTGGATGAACTGACAAAATTAACGACAGAACTTGCCAGTTATTGCGCTGATGTATCCAGGCAACTTAACGATAAAAGGAGCTGATAATGCCGGACAACGTAGATTTTATTCAGGAACAACAGGCTGAATTACTGGAGCGCCAGATTAACGCGGCAAGGGTAAAACATTGCGGTGCTTCTGCGCTGGTTTGCGAAGAGTGTGACGCGCCAATACCTGCTGCCCGTCGTGCGGCTTACCCGTCAGCCACGCGTTGTGTTTCCTGTCAGTCAGTCTTTGAAGCAAAAAACAAACATTACCGGAGAACGGCATGAGTATTCGTATTGAAATTGGCGAACGTTATGTCGTTACCAGTGACAGCTTCCAGTTTATTCTCCACGAGAAAAAGAGAGCGGAAAGCGGTAAAAACGCCGGTCAGGAATGGCTGGCGGTGGTTGGTTATTACCCGAAATTAAGCCAGCTCGTTTCCGGCCTGATGCATCACGATATTCTGACCGGAAGCGCAAAGTCTTTTGCTGATTTAAACGCGCAGGTTGAGCAACTCAGCAAGCGTTGTTCAGAGGCTTTTGGCTCATATGGCCGTTAAAGCCTCCGGGCGTTTTGTCCCTCCGTCAGCATTTGCTGCAGGCACCGGTAAGGCGTTTACCGGTGCTTATGCATGGAACGCGCCACGCGAGGCTGTCGGGCGCGAAAGACCCCTTACACGTGACGAGATGCGTCAGGTGCAAGGTGTTTTATCCACGATTAACCGCCTGCCTTACTTTTTGCGCTCGCTGTTTACGTCACGCTATGACTACATCCGGCGCAATAAAAGCCCGGTGCACGGGTTTTATTTCCTCACATCCACTTTTCAGCGTCGTTTATGGCCGCGCATTGAGCGTGTGAATCAGCGCCATGAAATGAACACCGACGCGTCGATGCTGTTTCTGGCTGAGCGTGACCACTATGCGCGCCTGCCGGGAATGAATGACAAGGAGCTGAAAAAGTTTGCCGCCCGTATCTCATCGCAGCTTTTCATGATGTATGAGGAACTCAGCGATGCCTGGGTGGATGCGCATGGCGAAAAAGAATCGCTGTTTACGGATGAGGCGCAGGCTCACCTCTATGGTCATGTTGCTGGCGCTGCACGTGCTTTCAATATTTCCCCTCTCTACTGGAAAAAATACCGTAAAGGACAGATGACCACGAGGCAGGCATATTCTGCCATTGCCCGTCTGTTTAACGATGAGTGGTGGATTAGTCAGCTTAAAGGCCAGCGTATGCGCTGGCATGAGGCGTTACTGATTGCTGTCGGGGAGGTCAATAAAGACCGTTCTCCTTATGCCAGTAAACATGCCATTCGTGATGTGCGTGCACGCCGCCAGGCAAATCTGGAATTTCTTAAATCGTGTGATCTCGAAAACAGGGAAACAGGCGAGCGCATCGACCTTATCAGTAAGGTGATGGGCAGTATTTCTAATCCTGAAATTCGCCGGATGGAGCTGATGAACACCATTGCCGGTATTGAGCGTTACGCCGCCGCAGAAGGTGATGTGGGGATGTTTATCACGCTGACCGCGCCGTCAAAGTATCACCCGACACGTCAGGTTGGAAAAGGCGAAAGTAAAACCGTCCAGCTAAATCACGGCTGGAACGATGAGGCATTTAATCCAAAGGATGCGCAGCGTTATCTCTGCCGTATCTGGAGCCTGATGCGCACGGCATTCAAGGATAATGATTTACAGGTCTACGGTTTGCGAGTCGTCGAGCCACACCACGACGGAACGCCGCACTGGCATATGATGCTTTTTTGTAATCCACGCCAGCGTAACCAGATTATCGAAATCATGCGTCGCTACGCGCTCAAAGAGGATGGCGACGAAAGAGGAGCTGCGCGAAACCGTTTTCAGGCAAAACATCTTAATCGGGGCGGTGCTGCGGGGTATATCGCGAAATACATCTCAAAAAATATCGACGGCTATGCACTGGATGGGCAGCTCGATAACGATACCGGCAGACCGCTGAAAGACACTGCAGCGGCTGTTACCGCATGGGCGTCAACGTGGCGTATCCCGCAATTTAAAACGGTTGGTCTGCCGACAATGGGGGCTTACCGTGAACTACGCAAATTGCCTCGCGGCGTCAGCATTGCTGATGAGTTTGACGAACGCGTCGAAGCTGCACGCGCCGCCGCAGACAGTGGTGATTTTGCGTTGTATATCAGCGCGCAGGGCGGGGCAAATGTCCCACGCGATTGTCAGACTGTCAGGGTCGCCCGTAGTCCGTCGGATGAAGTTAACGAGTACGAGGAAGAAGTCGAGAGAGTGGTCGGCATTTACGCGCCGCATCTCGGCGCGCGTCATATTCATATCACCAGAACGACGGACTGGCGCATTGTTCCGAAAGTGCCGGTCGTTGAGCCTTTGACTTTAAAAAGCGGCATCGCCGCGCCTCGGAGTCCTGTCAATAACTGTGGAAAGCTCACCGGTGGTGATACTTCGTCACCGGCTCCCACGCCTTCTGAACACGCCGCAGCAGTGCTTAATCTGGTAGATGACGGTGTTATTGAATGGAATGATCCGGAGGTCGTGAGGGTGCTCAGGGGGGCATTAAAACACGGCCTGAGAAGACCAAATCGTCAGCAAAGAAACGGAAGCCCGTTAAAACCACATGAAATAGCGCCATCCGCTAGGCTGACCCGGTCGGAAAGAATGCAAATTACCCGTATCCGCGTTGACCTTGCTCAGAACGGTATTAGGCCGCTGCGATGGGAGCTTGAGGCGCTGGCGCGTGGCGCGACGGTAAAGTTTGACGGACGAAAGTTTATATATCCAATAAGTGGTGAGTGGAAGCAGTTTTTTAGTGGCTTTGATCTTTTTAAGTAATTGTCTTAGAATACCCACGTTACCGCTTGGGAAATCTACCTAGCAATGCTCTTAGTATTAGCTTTATACAAAGGGTATAAAGGCTGCCATTGGCAACAATGGTGCCGGCATGGAGATAATCTCATGTTAAGGTTAGTGAATGTACGACAGTACAACCGCTACCGCTTTGGGCGCTGGGAGACGGTGCGTAAGCACCGTCGTTCTTACCCGAATCGGTAATATGCGGCCTAAGCGGTAACATTTACCTCTTCTTCACCCATCATTGTTAAGTAATGTTTCTCATCACCTGTCATTCTGAATATTTTGTGCAAGAGTTCTAAGTATTTCTCAGGTTCAATATCGCCCATATCTGTTATATTTATTGCGTCGGAGTGAGAGCCTCTGTTTATATATCTGTAAAAGGCACGGAAATGGCTGTTATTTTCATCATTTGTTAATTCAGTAAGCTTTGCCTCTAATGCGTCAGTTCTATGAACAAATGCAAAGTAATACTCAAGTATATTTCTCATAATATTTGGGATTATTATTTTGTTGATTTTTTTCTCTTTTGCATCTTTTAATACTTGCCAAAGGGATTGGTATTCATTTTGCACACTTTTTTTATCTATAGCACTAATGGTGCTAAATTCATTTTTGTTTATTCTGCCAAGAAAGTAGTCCCGTTTAAAGTTTATTCCTTTTTTAGAGGCGAGTTTTATTAACTCATGGAAGAAATAAAGATTATGGGTGAGGATTATTATTTTTGATGAAATGCCTTTTTCAATTATGTCATGATGGATCATGGATGCTATGTCGAAAACATAGTTTTGAGATAGACTTGATATAGGATCATCTATAACTATGAGTTTATCACGCATATCAGTATCATTTTCATTTGTTTTACCCTTGCAACATTCTAAAAAATATAGAAACGTTATTAATGTTTTTTCACCTTCGCTTAATGACCGATATACATCTTGTTTTCTATTGTTTCCATCGCGGGATATTATATACTTATCTTTGAGTTCGGCGTGTTTATCAATGCTAAAACCAGAGATGCCAAGAAATTTAAGTCGTGAGTTTATTGCATCTATTGTTGCATCTACACTTGATGTTTTATTTCTTAGTTCATTGATTTCATTTGTGTTGATCTCTTCTTTTCTTTTTATTTCCTGCATGAAGGATGCAGCGTTTTCATATTTTTCTTGAAAGTTTCTTTCGCAGTCTGATAGTATTTCAAATTCCGCGCTACATAAGTCTCTGATTGCTGCCCACATCTTTTCGCGAATATCTATTTCGCTATTATTAAATCTTTTTACTTTGTCATTGAACTCGTTAATTTTATTGTTGTATTGTTCTATATCTTCTAATAGTTTTTCCTCTATCGACTTTTCAAATTCCAGCACAATGCTTATAGATGGATTTTCTATTTTATTATCCAATAATTTAATGTTTTTTTCTGCAATAGTTTCTAATGCCTTAACATATGAAAGGCTTTTATCTTTTTCGTCTTGGTTTATCACCTCACATGATAAAATGTTACTCTTTATTTCTTCATGATGATTTTTAATGGCATTATCATAAGATAGTTTTATTTGTTGTATTTGATCTACTTTTCTTGAGTATGTTTCATCAAAGATAGATTCAATGGCTTTAATAAAATTATCATCTATTGTGTCCCTTTGGCAAAATGGACAAATTTCTCCATTTAAATATTGCTCTTTGCCTTGTTTAATCCAATCAATATTTTGTAGCTCTTTTATTGCTTCAGATAAATAGCTGTTGCTAGAGTCAATAATTGGTGTGGATAATGTTTTTTGAGTTTCTTCAGATAAAATATATCCCTTATAAGGAGTTATCAGAGGTATTTCTTTTCCTTTAAACTCGAGAAGTTTGCTATAAGATTGTATTAATGATTTTATATCAATATCAGTTTGTGGAGTATACTTTTTTAGATGGTAATAGAAAGTGGCTTTGCTTCCTATTTGACCTTTCATTAATTGTTTCAATTCTGAGCTTCTTATGTCTTTGGTCTTATTCCATATGGAATTTATGCACTCTTGCTCTTTTTTGTTTTTCGCTTCATGGAGTTTTTCGATAAATTCTTTTTTTTCTTTATGCTGATGTGCTAGTGATTTGTTTAGCTCTTCTTTTTCAGATAGTATTTTTTCAATTTCTGCATTTTTTTGACTGAGGGTAAATATACCTTTTTGCTCTTTTGCATTATAAAAATTATCTTCTATATATTTTGAGTTGTAGACTAGAGTTCGATAATTATCGATGGGTTCGCATACACATTCCTTATAGGCGGTGTCTTTAGGATTGTAAAAATAATTTGATATGGTAGATTTTCCACAACCATTTTGTCCATACAATATGTTTATTTTTTTGGACAAATCTAACTCAGTAAAATATTCTTTGTGATAGCTTGTTACGTTTTTGAGTTTTAATTTCATTTTATCCCTCTTCTTATTCTTTTTATATTTGGCCTTAAGTGTTCGAGGTTGCCTTCCTCAACGACAGAGATTTAACCTAACTTTTTGATTTATTCAAGAGAATTTAGTGAGTTAGATGTAAAGATGTGGATGCTTAGCTATGTGGTTGGGGGGGTATTTCAGTATGAATTCATTTGATGCATCATTTTGCATGTACCTGTTAGGCATTTTCTAACTTTGCAGTGTCAGAACTGGCGTACTTTAGGCCATTCATGCAAGTGCATTAAAACCGCCTCATGAAGCGGGCGGGCGAGGCGGGGAAAGCACTGCGCGCTGGCGGTGGTGCTGATTTTATTTTTTCAGCGTCTCAGCGCGTCGTAATGGCGTTTAGATTGTGCGCCGGGGCGTTGGTGTGTCTGCGGGCTGTTTTGTGCGGTGGTGAGCGTGTGAGGGCGTGATGACGGGGTGTAAAAAAGCCGCCCGCAGGCGGCGATGTTCAGCCGTTGTCAGTGTCCAGTGAGTAGTTTTTAAAGCGGATGACCTCCTGGCCGAGCCAGCCGTTTATTTCCCGAATCCTGTCCTGTAGCGGGATAAGCTCATTGCGGACAAAGACCTTTGCCACTTTCTCAATATCGCCCAGCGACCCGACATTCTCCGGCTTACCGCCCATCAACTGAAAGGGGATGCGGTGTGCGTCCAGCAGGTCAGCGGCGCTGGCTTTTTTGATATTAAAAAAATCGTCCTTCGTTGCCACTTCACTGAGCGGGATAATTTTAATACCGTCGGCTTTTCCCTGTGGGGCGTAGAGAAACAGGTTTTTAAAGTTGTTGCGGCCTTTCGACTTCACCATGTTTTCGCGAAGCATTTCGATATCGTTGCGATCCTGCACGGCATCGGTGACGTACATGATGTATCCGGCATGTGCGCCATTTTCGTAATATTTGCGGCGGAACAGCGTGGCCGACTCATTCAGCCAGGCAGAGTTAAGGGCGCTGAGATATTCCGGCAGGCCGTACAGCTCCTGATTAATATCCGGCTCCAGCAGGTGAAATACGGAGCCGGGCGCGAAAGGTGTCGGCTCGTTGAAGGACGGCACCCACCAGTAAACATCCTCCTCCACGCCACGGCGGGTATATTTTGCCGGTGAGGTTTCCAGTCTGATGACCTTACCGGTGGTGCTGTAACGCTTTTCCAGAAACGCATTACCGAACACCAGAAAATCCAGCACAAAGCGGCTGAAATCCTGCTGGGAAAGCCACGGGTGCGGGATAAACGTTGAAGCCAGAATATTACGTTTGACGTAAATCGGTGAGCTGTGATGCACGGCAGCACGCAGACTTTTTGCCAGACCGGTAAAGCTGACCGGCGGCTCATACCATCTGCCGTTACTGATGCATTCGACGTAATCCAGAATGTCACGGCGGTCGAGTACCGGCACCGGCTCGCCAAAGGTGAATGCCTCCATTTTCGGGGCGCTGGCGGTCATTGTTTTTGCCGCAGGTTGCGGTGTTTTCCCTTTTTTCTTGCTCATCAGTAAAACTCCAGAATGGTGGATGTCAGCGGGGTGCTGATACCGGCGGTGAGTGGCTCATTTAACAGGGCGTGCATGGTCGCCCAGGCGAGGTCGGCGTGGCTGGCTTCCTCGCTGCGGCTGGCCTCATAGGTGGCGCTGCGTCCGCTGCTGGTCATGGTCTTGCGGATAGCCATAAACGAGCTGGTGATGTCGGTGGCGCTGACGTCATATTCCAGACAGCCACGGCGGATAACGTCTTTGGCCTTGAGCACCATTGCGGTTTTCATTTCCGGCGTGTAGCGGATATCGCGCGCGGCGGGGTAGAACGAGCGCACGAGCTGGAACACGCCGACACCGAGGCCGGTGGCATCAATACCGATGTATTCGACGTTGTATTTTTCGGTGAGTTTGCGGATGGATTCCGCCTGGGTGGCAAAGTCCATGCCTTTCCACTGGTGACGCTCAAGTATTCTGAATTTGCCACCGGCCACCACCGGCGGTGCCAGCACCACGCATCCGGCACTGTCGCCACGGTGTGACGGGTCGTAACCAATCCATACCGGGCGGGAGCCGAACGGATTCGCGGCAAACGGCGCATAGTCTTCCCATTCTTCCAGCGTGTCGACCATGCAGCGTTGCAGCTCCTCGAACGGGAACACCGACGCCTTGTCGTCAACAAATTCACACATGAACAGGTTTTTAAAATCGTCGGCGCTGTTTTCACGTTTGAGCTGCTCAATGTCGAACAGTGTGCAGCCACCTTTCAGGGCATCTTCAATGGTGACAATCTGCCGCCACTGGCCGTCCGCACAGAGAAGCCCTCCGGCAAGGGCGTTATGACTGACGTCGATTTCCACGCGTTCGGCGGCGCTGGCGCGTCCCCGGTTGAACAGTTCACCTGACCAGAACGGGTAGGCGTCGTGCGCCAGCGTGGACGGGGTGGAGAAATAGGTCGAGCGCAGGTGACTCTGTGAGGCCATACCTGATGCCACCTTACGCAGTACCTGAAAATTCGGGATCCAGAAAATCTCATCGACGTACAGGTCGCCGTTATGGCTCTGCGCGGTGTTGGAGTTGGTGCCGAGAAAAATCAGTTTTGCGCCGTTATTGCCCAGGACAATCGGGTCACCGGTAAGGTCAACGTCCACCAGACGGGCAAAGGCGATGATGTATTCGCGGAACACATACGCCTGCGTTTTACTGGCCGACAGAAAAATCTGGTTATGACCGGTTTTCAGGGCGCGCAGCAGTGCCTCGCGGGAAAAATAAAACGTCGCGCCAATCTGGCGGGATTTCAGGATATCGCGGATGCGGTGCTCAAGCCCGGCGCGATACCAGTGCAACTGATAGTCGAAAGACTGCTCAAAGAAAATCTGCTCCAGCTTTTCGATGGCTTCGTCACTGAAAAAATTCTTTTTCGGTTTGCGACGCCCGCCTTTGTTGCGGTTAGCGACGTTCGGATTAAGGTCTGCCTCGTTGCCGGTCTGGCTGTAGCGGTTTACCCGTGCCAGTCGTTCAATCTGGCGTCCCAGCAGGTCAATTTCCTTGAAGTCACCGCCGGTTTTCTGCGGTTTGATGATGAGCTGGGTCAGCCGCGCTTCTAGGCTCATTTCGACACGGCTGATGGGGGCAACGCTGTCCCAGCCGTCGCGCTGTTTCCAGCTCTGCACCGTCGGGCGTTTCATCTGCAACATGGCGGCAATCTGCGGCACGGAAAACCCCTGCCAGTACAACAGCGCCGCCTGACGACGCGGGTCGTGTAAAAGAGTGGTGTCTGTGGTGATGGTCATGAATACCTCGCCGTGATGAATACACGGCAAGGCTACTGAGTCGCGCCCCGCGATTCGCTAAGGTGCTGTTGTGTCAGTGATAAGCCATCCGGGACTGATGGCGGAGGATGCGCATCGTCGGGAAACTGATGCCGACATGTGACTCCTCTAATCACTATTCAGGACTCCTGACAATGGCAAAAAAAGTCTCAAAATTCTTTCGTATCGGCGTTGAGGGTGACACCTGTGACGGGCGTGTCATCAGTGCGCAGGATATTCAGGAAATGGCCGAAACCTTTGACCCGCGAGTCTATGGTTGCCGTATTAACCTGGAACATCTGCGCGGCATCCTGCCTGACGGCATTTTTAAACGTTATGGCGATGTGGCCGAACTGAAGGCCGAAAAGATTGACGATGATTCGGCGCTGAAAGGCAAATGGGCGCTGTTTGCGAAAATCACCCCGACCGATGACCTTATCGCGATGAACAAGGCCGCGCAGAAGGTCTATACCTCAATGGAAATTCAGCCGAACTTTGCCAACACCGGCAAATGTTATCTGGTGGGGCTGGCCGTCACCGATGACCCGGCAAGCCTCGGCACGGAATACCTGGAATTCTGCCGCACGGCAAAACACAACCCCCTGAACCGCTTCAAATTAAGCCCTGAAAACCTGATTTCAGTGGCAACGCCTGTTGAGCTGGAATTTGAAGACCTGCCTGAAACCGTGTTCACCGCCCTGACCGAAAAGGTGAAATCCATTTTTGGCCGCAAACAGGCCAGCGATGACGCCCGTCTGAATGACGTGCATGAAGCGGTGACCGCTGTTGCTGAACATGTGCAGGAAAAGCTGAGCGCCACTGAGCAGCGACTCGCTGAGATGGAAACCGCCTTTTCCGCACTTAAGCAGGATGTGACTGACAGGGCGGATGAAACCAGTCAGGAATTCACCCGCCTGAAAAACAGTCTCGACCACACCGAAAGTCTGACCCAGCAGCGCCGCAGCAAGGCCACCGGTGGTGGCGGTGACGCCCTGATGACGAACTGCTGACCGGCGTCAGTCAGTCCGGGAAAACCTTCACGATTAACCCTTAATTTCAGGAAAAACTATGCGCCAGGAAACCCGCTTTAAATTTAATGCCTACCTGTCCCGTGTTGCCGAGCTGAACGGCATCGACGCCGGTGATGTGTCGAAAAAATTCACCGTTGAACCGTCGGTCACCCAGACCCTGATGAACACCATGCAGGAGTCCTCTGACTTTCTGACCCGCATCAATATTGTGCCGGTCAGCGAAATGAAAGGGGAAAAAATTGGCATCGGTGTCACCGGCTCCATCGCCAGCACCACCGACACCGCCGGTGGCACCGAGCGTCAGCCGAAGGACTTCTCGAAGCTGGCGTCAAACAAGTACGAATGCGACCAGATTAACTTCGATTTTTATATCCGCTACAAAACGCTGGACCTGTGGGCGCGTTATCAGGATTTCCAGCTCCGTATCCGTAACGCCATTATCAAACGCCAGTCCCTTGATTTCATCATGGCCGGTTTTAACGGCGTGAAGCGTGCCGAAACCTCTGACCGCAGCAGCAATCCGATGCTGCAGGATGTGGCGGTCGGCTGGCTGCAGAAATACCGCAATGAAGCCCCGGCGCGCGTGATGAGCAAGGTCACTGACGAGGAAGGCCGCACCACCTCTGAGGTCATCCGCGTGGGTAAGGGCGGTGATTATGTAAGCCTCGATGCACTGGTGATGGATGCGACCAACAACCTGATTGAACCTTGGTATCAGGAAGACCCTGACCTTGTGGTGATTGTGGGGCGTCAGCTACTGGCGGACAAGTATTTCCCTATCGTCAACAAGGAGCAGGATAACAGCGAGATGCTGGCCGCTGACGTCATCATCAGCCAGAAACGCATCGGTAACCTGCCGGCGGTACGCGTCCCGTACTTCCCGGCGGATGCGATGCTCATCACGAAGCTGGAAAACCTGTCCATCTACTACATGGATGACAGCCATCGCCGCGTGATTGAGGAAAACCCGAAACTCGACCGCGTGGAGAACTACGAGTCAATGAACATTGATTACGTGGTGGAAGACTACGCCGCCGGTTGTCTGGTGGAAAAAATTAAGGTCGGTGATTTTTCCACACCGGCTAAGGCGACCGCAGAGCCGGGAGCGTAACCGATGACGAGTCCCGCACAGCGCCACATGATGCGGGTCTCGGCAGCGATGACCGCGCAGCGGGAAGCCGCCCCGCTGCGACATGCAACTGTCTATGAGCAGATGCTGGTCAAGCTGGCCGCAGACCAGCGCACACTGAAAGCGATTTATTCAAAAGAGCTTAAGGCCGCGAAAAAACGCGAACTGCTGCCGTTCTGGTTGCCGTGGGTGAACGGCGTGCTGGAGCAGGGCAAAGGTGCACAGGATGACATTCTGATGACGGTCATGCTGTGGCGTCTGGATACCGGCGATATTGCCGGTGCGCTGGAGATTGCCCGTTATGCCCTGAAGTACGGTCTGACCATGCCGGGTAAACACCGCCGCACCCCGCCGTACATGTTCACCGAGGAAGTGGCACTCGCGGCCATGCGCGCTCACGCTGCCGGTGAGTCTGTGGATCCCCGCCTGCTGACGGACACCCTTGAACTGACCGCCACGGCTGACATGCCTGATGAAGTGCGCGCAAAGCTGCACAAAATCACCGGTCTGTTTCTGCGTGACGCTGGTGATGCCGCAGGGGCGCTGGCACACCTGCAACGTGCGACACAGCTCGACTGTCAGGCAGGCGTCAAAAAAGAGATTGAACGACTGGAGCGGGAGCTGAAACCGAAGCCGGAGCCGCAGCCAAAAGCGGCCACCCGCGCCCCGCGTAAGACCCGGAGCGTGACACCGGCAAAACGTGGACGCCCGAAAAAGAAAGCCAGTTAACAACCGAATGCGCCCCGCGCCAGGGCGGCACGCCGGTCAGTGAGGGTGAATCACCTGACACTGCACCGGCGTCCACCGCCCGACTTTTCAGAGGTAGTCATGATGACGCTGATTATTCCGCGAAAGGAGGCTCCCGTGTCCGGTGAGGGGACGGTGGTCATCCCGCAACCGGCAGGCGACGAGCCGGTGATTAAAAACACGTTCTTTTTTCCCGATATCGACCCGAAGCGCGTCCGGGAACGTATGCGCCTTGAGCAGACCGTCGCCCCCGCCCGTCTGCGTGAGGCCATCAAGTCAGGCATGGCGGAGACGAATGCGGAGCTGTACGAATACCGCGAACAGAAAATTGCCGCCGGTTTTACGTGTCTGGCGGACGTTCCGGCGGACGACATCGACGGTGAAAGCATCAAAGTTTTTTACTACGAACGCGCCGTGTGTGCGATGGCGACCGCATCGCTTTATGAGCGTTATCGCGGCGTGGATGCCAGTGCGAAAGGCGACAAGAAGGCTGACAGCATTGACAGCACCATTGATGAGCTGTGGCGGGATATGCGCTGGGCGGTGGCGCGCATCCAGGGCAAGCCGCGCTGCATCGTGAGTCAAATCTGATGAAGACCTTTGCGCTACAGGGCGACACGCTCGACGCCATTTGTGTCCGCTATTACGGGCGCACTGAGGGCGTGGTCGAAGCCGTGCTCGCCGCAAATCCGGGACTGGCTGAACTGGGCGCGGTGCTGCCGCACGGCACCGCCGTCGAGCTGCCCGACGTTCAGACCGCGCCCGTGGCTGAAACTGTCAATCTGTGGGAGTAACGCATGACAGCAGAAGAAAAAAGCGTCCTGTCGCTTTTCATGATTGGGGTGCTGATTGTTGTCGGCAAGGTGCTTGCCGGTGGTGAACCTATCACCCCGCGTCTGTTTATCGGGCGCATGTTGCTCGGTGGTTTTGTCTCGATGGTTGCCGGTGTTGTTCTGGTGCAGTTTCCTGACCTGTCATTGCCTGCGGTGTGCGGCATCGGCTCCATGCTGGGTATCGCCGGTTATCAGGTGATTGAGATTGCCATTCAGCGCCGCTTTAAGGGCAGGGGGAAACCGTAATGCCGTTAATTAACACGCATCAGAATATCGCCGCCTTTCTCGACATGCTGGCCGTGTCCGAAGGGACGGCAAATCATCCGCTGACGAAAAACCGGGGCTATGACGTGATAGTCACCGGACTGGACGGAAAGCCGGAAATCTTCACCGACTACAGTGACCACCCGTTCGCGCATGGCCGACCGGCGAAGGTGTTTAACCGTCGCGGTGAAAAATCCACGGCCTCCGGTCGCTATCAGCAGCTTTACCTGTTCTGGCCGCATTACCGCAAACAGCTTGCCCTGCCGGATTTCAGTCCGTTGTCACAGGACAGACTCGCCATTCAGTTGATCCGCGAACGCGGTGCGCTGGATGACATCCGGGCGGGACGTATTGAGCGCGCCATTTCACGCTGTCGCAATATCTGGGCGTCCCTGCCGGGAGCCGGTTACGGTCAGCGTGAGCATTCACTGGAAAAACTGGTCACCGTCTGGCGTACCGCTGGCGGCGTACCGGCTTAAACGGAGTAAACACCATGAAGAAATTATCCCTTTCACTGATGCTGAACGTGTCGCTGGCGCTGATGCTGGCACTGTCCCTGATTTACCCGCAGAGCGTGGCCGTCAGTTTTGTCGCCACCTGGGCGATTCTGGCGATGGTTATCTGTGTGGTTGCCGGTGGTGTCGGCGTGTATGCCACTGAGTATGTGCTGGAGCGCTACGGGCGGGAGCTGCCGCCGGAATCGCTGGCCGTGAAGATTGTCACGGCGCTGTTTTTGCAGCCGGTGCCGTGGCGCAGGCGGTCAGTGGCTCTGGTAGTGATGGTGGCGACGTTTATCTCGCTGGTCGCTGCCGGGTGGATTTTTACCGCGCTGATTTATCTCGTGGCGGCGCTGTTATTCCGGCTGATACGTACGGCCTGCCGTCAGCGTTTTGAGGGGCGGGAACCATGTCAAAGCTGATGATTGTGATGGTTGTGTTGTTATCGCTGGCGGTGGCGGGTCTGTTTCTGGCGAAGCATAAAAACGCCAGCCTGCGCACCTCACTGGACAGGGCAAACAACGTAGCCAGCGAGCAGCAGGCGACCATCACCATGCTGAAAAATCAGCTTCATGTTGCGCTCACCAGGGCAGACAAAAACGAGCTGGCGCAGGTGGCACTGCGTCAGGAGCTGGAGAACGCTGCGAAGCGTGAAGCACAGCGCGAGAAAACCATCACGAGGTTACTTAATGAAAACGAGGATTTTCGCCGCTGGTACGGTGCTGACCTGCCTGATGCTGTGCGCCGGTTGCACCAGCGCCCCGCCTGCACCGACGCCAGTGATTGTCCACAACGCCTGCCCGAAAGTGAGTCTTTGCCCGATGCCGGGCAGTGACCCGGAGACGAACGGCGATTTAAGTGCCGATATCCGGCAGCTTGAGAACGCGCTGGCACGCTGTGCCAGCCAGGTAAAAATGATTAAACACTGTCAGGACGAAAACGATGCTCAAACCCGACAGCCTGCGCAGGGCGCTGACTGATGCCGTCACGGTGCTGAAAACCAGTCCAGAGATGCTGCGGATATTCGTGGATAACGGGAGTATTGCCTCCACGCTGGCGGCGTCGTTGTCATTCGAAAAGCGTTACACGCTCAATGTCATTGTGACCGACTTTACCGGTGATTTTGACCTGCTCATCGTGCCGGTGCTGGCGTGGCTGCGGGAAAATCAGCCCGACATCATGACCACCGACGAAGGCCAGAAAAAGGGCTTCACGTTTTATGCAGACATCAACAATGACAGCAGCTTTGATATCAGCATCAGTCTGATGCTGACCGAGCGCACGCTGGTCAGTGAGGTGGACGGCGCACTGCATGTGAAGAATATCCCGGAACCTCCGCCGCCGGAGCCGGTCACCCGCCCGGTGGAGCTGTATATCAATGGCGAACTGGTGAGCAAGTGGGATGAATGAGTTTAAGCGTTTTGAAGACCGGCTGACCGGACTTATTGAATCGCTGTCACCGTCAGGGCGTCGACGACTGAGTGCCGAACTGGCGAAACGTCTGCGTCAGAGTCAGCAACGTCGGGTGATGGCACAGAAAGCCCCGGACGGCACACCCTATGCGCCACGCCAGCAGCAGAGCGCCAGAAAAAAGACCGGTCGTGTTAAGCGAAAAATGTTTGCGAAACTTATCACCAGTCGCTTTTTGCATATCCGCGCCAGCCCGGAACAGGCATCAATGGAGTTTTACGGCGGAAAGTCACCGAAAATCGCCAGTGTGCATCAGTTCGGTCTGTCGGAAGAAACCCGGAAAGACGGTAAGAAAATTGATTATCCGGCGCGTCCTCTGCTCGGCTTTACCGGTGAGGATGTGCAGATGATTGAAGAGATTATCCTGGCTCACCTCGACCGTTAGTTGTGCCATTCCCGACACCTCATCGTCACATTGCCGCCGGTATGACCCGGCGGCATCCTTCCCGTTATGAACACTCTCGCAAATATTCAGGAACTCGCGCGCGCACTGCGCAACATGATTCGCACCGGCGTTATCGTCGAAACCGACCTTAACGCCGGTCGCTGCCGTGTGCAGACCGGCGGCATGTGCACTGACTGGCTTCAGTGGCTGACCCATCGCGCCGGACGTTCGCGCACATGGTGGGCACCTTCCGTGGGGGAGCAGGTGCTGATTCTGGCCGTGGGCGGTGAACTCGACACGGCGTTCGTTCTGCCGGGGATTTATTCCGGTGATAACCCCGCTCCGTCTGCGTCGGAGGATGCCCTGCATATCCGTTTCCCTGACGGGGCGGTGATTGAATATGAACCCGAAACCAGTGCACTCACGGTAAGCGGAATTAAAACGGCCAGCGTGACGGCTTCTGATTCTGTTACTGCCACGGTGCCGGTGGTCATGGTGAAAGCATCAACCCGCGTCACCCTGGACACACCAGAGGTGGTCTGCACTAACAAGCTGATTACCGGCACGCTGGAAGTGCAGAAGGGCGGGATGATGCGCGGCAACATTGAACACACCGGCGGTGAACTCTCATCAAACGGTAAGGTACTGCATACCCATAAACACCCCGGCGACAGCGGCGGCACAACCGGGAGTCCTTTATGACAGCGCGTTATCTCGGAATGAATCGCAGTGATGGCCTGACGGTCACTGACCTTGAGCATATCGGCCAGAGTATCGGCGATATCCTGCGCACACCGGTCGGCTCACGGGTGATGCGTCGTGATTACGGCTCGTTGCTGGCGTCAATGATTGACCAGCCGCAGACTCCGGCGCTTGAGTTGCAGATTAAGGTCGCCTGTTACATGGCGGTGCTGAAATGGGAACCCCGCGTCACCCTGTCATCCGTCACTACGGCGCGCAGTTTTGACGGGCGAATGACGGTCACGTTAACCGGCCAGCACAACGACACCGGCCAGTCACTTTCGTTAACCATCCCTGTGAGTTGAAACCATGCCGATTATCGACCTGAACCAGCTACCCGCACCGGATGTGGTCGAGGAGCTGGACTTTGAAACCATTCTTGCCGAACGCAAGGCGACACTGATTTCCCTTTACCCGGAAGACCAGCAGGAGGCGGTCGCCCGTACCCTGACGCTGGAATCTGAGCCTCTCGTCAAACTGCTGGAGGAAAATGCTTATCGTGAGCTTATCTGGCGTCAGCGTGTGAATGAGGCCGCACGGGCGGTAATGCTGGCCTGTGCCGCCGGTAATGACCTTGATGTGATTGGTGCCAATTACAACACCACGCGTCTGACTATCACCCCGGCAGATGATTCGACTATCCCGCCGACACCGGCAGTGATGGAATCTGACACGGATTATCGTCTGCGTATTCAGCAGGCGTTTGAAGGTTTAAGCGTCGCCGGGTCGGTGGGAGCCTATCAGTATCATGGTCGCAGTGCCGACGGGCGTGTCGCGGATATCTCTGTTACCAGTCCGTCTCCGGCCTGTGTCACTATCTCCGTGCTGTCACGTGAAAATAACGGTGTCGCATCCGAAGACCTGCTGGCTGTGGTACGTAACGCCCTTAATGGCGAGGACGTCAGGCCGGTGGCCGACCGCGTGACCGTGCAGTCTGCCGCCATCGTTGAATACCAGATAAACGCCACGCTTTACCTTTACCCTGGTCCCGAAAGCGAACCCATCCGCGCGGCCGCCGTGAAAAAACTGGAAGCGTACATCACGGCACAGCACCGGCTGGGGCGCGACATCCGTCTGTCTGCCATTTATGCCGCCTTGCATGTGGAAGGCGTGCAGCGTGTCGAGCTGGCTGCACCACTGGCCGACATTGTGCTCAACAGTACGCAGGCGTCTTTCTGTACCGAATACCGCGTCGTGACCGGAGGCTCGGATGAGTGATTCGCGCCTGCTGCCGACCGGCTCATCACCGCTTGAAGTCGCCGCCGCAAAAGCCTGTGCGGAAATTGAAAAAACGCCGGTCAGTATTCGTGAGCTGTGGAACCCGGACACCTGCCCGGCAAATCTGCTGCCGTGGCTGGCGTGGGCGTTTTCGGTCGACAGATGGGATGAAAAGTGGCCGGAAGCGACCAAGCGCGCCGTTATTCGCGATGCCTATTTCATCCACTGTCATAAGGGCACTATAGGTGCAATCCGGCGTGTGGTGGAGCCGCTCGGCTATCTCATTAACGTAAAGGAATGGTGGGAGACAAACGATCCAGCCGGAACCTTTCGCCTTGATATCGGTGTGCTGGAAAGCGGTATCACAGAGGAAATGTATCTGGAAATGGAACGGCTGATTGCCGATGCCAAACCCGCAAGTCGCCACCTTATCGGCCTGAACATTATCCAGGACATTCCCGGCTATCTGTATACGGGCGGTGTGGTCTGTGATGGTGATGTTATTACTGTTTATCCCGGATAAGTGAGAAACAATGAGCACGAAATTTAAAACCGTTATCACTACTGCCGGAGCCGCAAAGCTGGCAGCCGCCACTGTCCCCGGCGGGAAAAAAGTAAACCTGTCTGCAATGGCCGTGGGTGACGGTAATGGCAAATTGCCGGTGCCGGATGCCGGTCAGACGAAACTGGTGCATGAGGTCTGGCGTCACGCTCTGAATAAAGTCAGCGTGGATAACAAGAATAAAAACTATATCGTGGCTGAACTGGTTGTACCGCCCGAAGTGGGCGGCTTCTGGATGCGTGAGCTTGGTCTGTATGACGATGCCGGAACACTGATTGCGGTATCCAACATGGCAGAAAGCTATAAGCCAGAACTGGCTGAAGGCTCCGGACGTGCGCAGACCTGCCGCATGGTTATTATTCTCAGCAACGTGGCGTCCGTTGAGCTGAGTATTGATGCCAGCACAGTGATGGCGACGCAGGATTACGTCGATGACAAAATCGCAGAGCATGAGCAGTCCCGCCACCATCCTGACGCCACGCTGACAGAAAAAGGTTTTACTCAGTTAAGCAGTGCAACAAACAGCACCAGTGAGTCATTGGCGGCAACGCCAAAAGCGGTCAAGGCAGCAAATGACAACGCAAATTCACGTCTGGCGAAAAATCAGAATGGTGCAGATATCCAGGATAAATCAGCTTTTCTGGACAATGTTGGCGTTACCAGCCTGACGTTTATGAAAAACAATGGCGAAATGCCTGTTGATGCCGACCTGAATACATTTGGCCCTGTTAAGGCTTATTCAGGTATCTGGTCTAAAGCAACATCCACCAACGCAACACTGGAGAAAAATTTCCCGGAAGATAATGCTGTCGGTGTGCTTGAGGTTTTTGCTGGCGGCAATTTTGCAGGCACGCAACGCTATACCACACGTGACGGAAATTTGTATACCCGCAAACTCATTGGAACATGGAACGGTAATGATGGACCATGGGGAGCATGGCGCCATGTTCAGGCTGTAACGCGAGCTCTAAGCACAACGATTGACCTTAACTCTCTCGGTGGCGCAGAGCATTTAGGTCTATGGAGAAACAGCAGTTCAGCAATAGCTTCTTTTGAACGACATTACCCTGAGCAGGGAGGAGACGCGCAGGGCATTCTGGAAATTTTCGAAGGTGGGCTATATGGACGCACGCAGCGTTATACAACCCGTAACGGGACTATGTATATTCGCGGCCTGACAGCTAAATGGGATGCAGAAAATCCACAGTGGGAAGACTGGATCCAAATTGGTTATCAGACCAGTAGTACCTTCTACGAAGATGACCTGGATGATTTGATGTCTCCGGGTATTTACAGTGTGACAGGCAAAGCGACCCACACCCCAATCCAGGGGCAGTCTGGTTTTCTGGAAGTCATCAGGCGCAAGGATGGTGTCTATGTTTTGCAACGTTACACGACCACAGGAACCAGCGCAGCTACAAAAGACCGTTTATATGAGCGAGTGTTTCTTGGTGGCTCATTTAACGCGTGGGGGGAGTGGCGACAGATTTATAACTCAAACTCTTTGCCGTTAGAGTTGGGTATCGGTGGCGCAGTGGCAAAACTCACCAGCCTGGACTGGCAGACATACGATTTTGTGCCGGGCAGTCTGATAACCGTTCGGCTGGATAACATGACCAATATTCCCGACGGTATGGACTGGGGCGTCATTGATGGCAACCTGATAAACATCTCAGTCGGTCCGAGTGATGATTCTGGTTCGGGGCGCTCAATGCATGTATGGCGCAGCACTGTAAGTAAAGCGAACTACCGCTTTTTTATGGTGCGCATCTCAGGAAATCCGGGAAGCCGCACGATCACGACAAGACGTGTACCAATTATCGACGAAGCCCAGACATGGGGCGCTAAACAGACATTCAGTGCTGGCCTTTCTGGTGAACTGTCCGGCAATGCGGCGACAGCAACAAAGCTGAAAACAGCCCGTAAAATTAATAACGTTTCGTTTGATGGAACATCAGATATTAACCTGACGCCGAAAAATATTGGTGCATTTGCTTCAGGAAAAACAGGAGACACCGTTGCGAATGATAAAGCCGTTGGATGGAACTGGAGTAGCGGAGCCTATAACGCAACTACTGGTGGGGCATCAACGTTAATTCTTCATTTTAATATCGGTGAAGGAAGTTGTCCCGCAGCCCAGTTCCGCGTTAATTATAAGAACGGCGGTATTTTTTATCGTTCTGCTCGTGATGGTTACGGATTCGAGGCTGACTGGTCTGAGTTTTATACCACAACGCGAAAACCTACAGCGGGAGATGTCGGTGCACTGTCGTTATCTGGTGGTCAATTGAATGGTGCACTGGGCATCGGAACATCCAGTGCTCTTGGCGGTAATTCGATTGTTTTGGGTGATAATGACACGGGCTTTAAACAAAATGGTGATGGTAATCTGGATGTTTATGCTAATAGCGTCCATGTTATGCGCTTTGTCTCGGGAAGTATTCAAAGTAATAAAACCATAAATATTACGGGGCGTGTTAATCCCTCGGATTACGGTAACTTTGATTCCCGCTATGTCCGGGATATCCGGCTTGGTGGTGCTGCCACATACAAACCTGCGAACAATGGCATGACATGGACACATCAGGCACCGTCCGGGTGTGTATATTCCGGCATTATTGTTCAGGATACCGGCTCAAACTCTGCCGATAACATTGGTGGTGTATATTACAGGCCGGTTCAGAAATACATTAACGGGACATGGTATAACGTGGCGCAGGTATAATTTATGCAGCATTTAAAAAATATTACGGCGGGTAATCCAAAAACGGTTGAACAATATCAATTGACAAAGGGTTTTGATGTTGTCTGGTTTTTTTCAGAAGATGGTAAGAACTGGTACGAAGAACAAAAGTATTTTGCTGATGACACGATAAAAATAGCGTACGACAAAGATAATATTATCCGCTATGTGGAAAAGGATGTGACAGCTATCAGACCGGATGGATTAAGTGTTGTTGAAGTGGCGGATATTACTGCTAACCGACGGGCGGACATTTCAGGGGGCTGGATGTTTAAGGACGGCAAAGTGATTAAACGCATTTATACGGCAGAGGAATTGCTGCAGCAGGCAGAAAACCGGAAAGCCAGACTTCTTGCAGATGCTGAATCCGTGATTTTGCCGCTGGAGCGCGCGGTCAGACTGAACATGGCAACAGATGAGGAGCGTAGCCGACTGGATGCATGGGAGCGTTACAGCGTTCTGGTCAGTCGTGTGGATCCTGCAAATCCTGAATGGCCGGAAATGCCGCAATAAGTTGTATGAGCTCTGGTGTGAGCTGACATATCTATGACACAGAGTAAAGACTAATCTGACAGTCCGCTCTGTGCCAGGAGCGGACGTTGATTTTATCAATTCAAACCAGAGCATTCTTCAATTTTACACAATGATAGCAATAATAAAAAAACATCATGGCATATAATATTATACTACGATATAATATTACCTTTCGTAGAGGTGGTTCGTAGGGCTATTAAACCCTAATGCAGATTACTCAGAAGGAACAACAGTATGATTGCTATAAGATGAAATTTTAAATATTCATATTAAGAATTTGATGTTTACATTTTCAACCCAAAACTAAATACAATTACATTACTCAACCTTTCGGAAGATTTTTTATGATGGAAATAGTACTTAGAACATTAACAAAGAAAAAAACGTTGCTTTTGATGGGGCTTTTCTTTGGGTTATTTTCATTGTTGTCATTTATTGTTAACCCATTTTTTGATTTTTTAATCGAGACTCTTAATATAGGGTTGTCAAGAACATCTCTATCTATTGCCTTGCTTCTTGCTTCAGCCTTTTCATTATCACTTATTTATTTGCAATCTGGAGGAGGTGAAGAAAAATATGAAAATCATCCTCTGGAGTTATTGTTAAAAGAATTAGAGTCCCAAAGAAAGTTAACTACAGAGCAACTGAAAGAGTTAAGGGAAAAAGTTGAATCATATGAGTCAAAAAACACCCTTACTGAAGAGGAAAAAAGATTAATAATAGATGGTGCCGTAGAGCAAACAAGTCAAGATGCCATCAAAACGATTTTCGCAACTGAAGCGGAAAATTTACGGAACAGCATTAAAGATAGCCTGGGATTTGAAAGACTAACTGAACGGTCATATGACATTACCCGTAGACTCAGGAGAGAAATAACAGATTTGCGTCTTCGCTCCAATATTAATCTATTAATTGGGATGAGTATTACCGCTGGCGGACTATATTTGCTATGGACGACGGTTTCGATTGTTGATTCTTCTGAATTGCTCAAGCAACTTGCTTCAGAAGGAAATGAATCAAACTATAAATTCATAAAAAACATAATTCTCCCGATTATCCCAAGAGTAATGTTAGTCGTTTTTGTAGAGGTTTTTGCATATTTCTTCCTGAGGCTTTATAAAAATGGCCTGGCTGAAATAAAATACTTCCAAAATGAACTGACTAATGTCGAGTCGAAACTTGCTGCAGTGGAGTTTTCATTTATTACTAATAACCCAGATGGCTTAAGAACTTCAATTGAGTCATTATCCAAAACAGAGCGTAACTTTATTCTCGATAAAGGGCAAACTACTGTTGAACTTGAAAGAGCAAAATCAGAGTCAGAATTGACTAGGAATATAATAAAAACGATACCGGCTTTCTTTAAAAACAACCGCAAGTAATTAAAGCGACTTGATGAATAACGGATTATTCCTAATTAACATTAGATTGCCAGTCATAAATGGTTGGCAATCTAAATATTATCCACAAACATAATTATTAACATAAGAATAAATTATCTTGATTTCCGAGCACCCTTACCTCGGACATATCGGTACTGCGGATGTCTGCATCATGATAGTATGTAAATAGCATTTATTCATCTATAGGTAGTGGTATCGCTTTGATAATCTGGTTGTAACAATCACTGCTCTTCCAATAATCTGTGCCGATATGATTTTCTCTTGCTGGGTATCATCGTTAGGCTTAGAACCAAAAGCTATAGGCTTGCTATGAACCTCGCGGTTTACACCTTTATTAAAGAGCCCCCTTAATGATTAGGAAGATTACATCTTTCTTTAGTTTAGATGTCTCTGGAATGACTTGTCACTCTAAGATTTATAATTACAGTTAATCAATAGATGTTCCTCTAGATCACTTATATTTGTTTCTTGCGAGAAATTTTCTGAAGTCAACCAAATCAAAAACTGTACAAGCAACCTAAAAGTTTGGTGAGGAGGGCTACAGCAACGTCCGCTACTCCCTCAAAGCAGACTGTCAGATTTGATAGCGTTTGGGCTATGTAAATTGTCAGTTGGAAAAGGAGTGAGTGCAAATCATGACAGGCTGGCGGATTACCCGCCTTTTCTTTGTTTGTTGTTTCATCCACTGACCAGCTAGGTCAAATAGCGTCTCATGCTCTGCACAACAGAAAATAGTTGCACCCATTAACCACGGAGTTAAACGGATGAGTGACTATCATCACGGCGTGCAGGTGCTGGAGATTAACGACGGCACCCGCGTCATTTCCACCGTATCCACCGCCATTGTTGGCATGGTCTGCACGGCCAGCGATGCGGATGCGGAAACCTTCCCCGTCAATAAACCGGTGCTGATCACCAATGTGCAGAGCGCGATTGCAAAGGCCGGTAAAAAAGGCACGCTGGCGGCATCGTTGCAGGCCATCGCTGACCAGTCAAAACCGGTCACCGTTGTCGTGCGCGTGGAAGACGGCACCGGCGACGACGAAGAAACGAAACTCGCGCAGACCGTTTCCAATATCATCGGCACCACTGACGAAAACGGTCAGTACACCGGACTGAAAGCCCTGATGGGCGCAGAGTCGGTTACCGGCGTTAAACCGCGCATTCTCGGCGTACCGGGACTGGACACCAAAGAGGTGGCGGTTGCACTGGCATCGGTATGCCAGGAACTGAATGCCTTCGGGTATATCAGCGCATGGGGCTGTAAAACCATTTCCGAGGCAAAAGCCTACCGTCAGAATTTCAGTCAGCGTGAGCTGATGGTCATCTGGCCGGATTTCCTTGCATGGGATACGGTCACCAGTACCACCGCCACCGCGTATGCCACCGCCCGTGCGCTGGGGCTGCGTGCCAAAATCGACCAGGAGCAGGGCTGGCATAAAACGCTGTCCAACGTCGGGGTAAACGGTGTTACCGGCATCAGCGCATCTGTATTCTGGGATTTGCAGAAGTCTGGCACTGATGCTGACCTGCTGAACGAGGCAGGCGTCACAACGCTGGTTCGCCGCGACGGTTTCCGTTTCTGGGGTAACCGTACCTGCTCCGATGACCCACTTTTCCTCTTTGAAAGCTACACACGTACCGCGCAGGTACTGGCCGACACGATGGCTGAGGCGCACATGTGGGCTATTGATAAGCCCATCACCGCAACGCTGATTCGCGACATCATTGATGGCATCAATGCCAAATTCCGCGAACTGAAAAACAACGGTTATATCGTGGATGGCACATGCTGGTTCAGTGAAGAAGCCAACGATGCGGAAACCCTCAAGGCCGGAAAACTGTATATCGACTACGACTATACACCGGTGCCTCCTCTCGAAAACCTGACCCTGCGCCAGCGTATTACTTCAAGATACCTGGCAAGTCTGGTCACCTCGGTTAACAGCAATTAAGGAGCCTGACCGATGGCAATGCCGCGCAAACTCAAGTTAATGAACGTCTTTCTGAACGGCTACAGCTATCAGGGCGTTGCAAAGTCCGTCACGCTGCCAAAACTGACCCGTAAGCTCGAAAACTATCGCGGTGCGGGGATGAACGGCAGCGCACCGGTAGACCTCGGCCTTGATGACGATGCGCTGTCAATGGAGTGGTCGCTCGGTGGCTTCCCGGATTCGGTTATCTGGGAGCTTTACGCCGCAACCGGTGTGGATGCCGTGCCGATTCGTTTTGCAGGCTCTTACCAGCGCGACGATACCGGCGAAACGGTGGCCGTCGAAGTGGTCATGCGTGGACGTCAGAAAGAAATCGACACCGGCGAGGGTAAACAGGGAGAAGACACCGAGTCGAAAATCTCCGTGGTCTGCACCTATTTCCGGCTGACGATGGACGGTAAGGAGCTGGTCGAAATCGACACCATCAACATGATTGAGAAGGTGAACGGCGTCGACCGGCTGGAGCAACACCGCCGCAATATCGGCCTGTGATTTTCATCCGGTCAGCCTGGCTGACCGGTTAACCCCGATTCAGAAGTGAGAAAACCATGAACAAAGAAAATGTGATTACCTTGGACAATCCGGTCAAGCGTGGTGAGCAGGTTATCGAACAGGTCACGCTGATGAAACCTAATGCCGGGACGCTGCGCGGTGTCAGTCTGGCTGCGGTCGCAAACTCCGAAGTCGATGCACTGATTAAGGTGCTGCCGCGCATGACGGCACCGATGCTGACCGAGCAGGAGGTCGCCGCGCTGGAACTGCCTGACCTTGTGGCGCTGGCCGGTAAGGTGGTCGGTTTTTTGTCTCCGAACTCGGTGCAGTGACGTTTTCGAAAAATCTCTCGGTCGATGACCTGATGGCGGATGTGGCAGTGATATTTCACTGGCCGCCATCAGAACTGTATCCCATGAGCCTGACCGAACTCATCACATGGCGCGAAAAGGCGCTCCGGCGAAGCGGAAACACGAATGAGTAACAATGTAAAATTACAGGTATTGCTCAGGGCTGTTGACCAGGCATCCCGCCCGTTTAAATCCATCCGCACAGCGAGCAAATCGCTGTCGGGGGATATCCGGGAAACACAAAAATCACTGCGCGAGCTGAACGGTCAGGCATCCCGTATTGAGGGATTTCGCAAGACCAGTGCACAGCTCGCCGTGACTGGTCATGCACTTGAAAAGGCACGGCAGGAGGCCGAAGCCCTTGCCACACAGTTTAAAAACACCGAACGTCCGACACGTGCTCAGGCGAAAGTGCTGGAATCCGCGAAGCGTGCGGCGGAGGACTTACAGGCGAAATATAACCGCCTGACGGATTCCGTTAAACGCCAGCAGCGGGAACTGGCCGTTGTGGGAATTAATACCCGCAATCTTGCACATGATGAGCAGGGACTGAAAAACCGTATCAGTGAAACCACCGCACAGCTTAACCGTCAGCGTGACGCGCTGGCGCGTGTCAGTGCGCAACAGGCAAAACTTAACGCAGTAAAACAGCGTTATCAGGCAGGCAAGGAACTGGCCGGAAATATGGCCTCAGTGGGCGCTACCGGTGTGGGGATTGCGGCGGCGGGAACGATGGCCGGAGTTAAGTTGCTGATGCCCGGTTATGAGTTTGCGCAGAAAAACTCAGAATTGCAGGCCGTGCTCGGAGTGGCAAAAGACTCCGCCGAAATGACCGCACTACGCAAACAGGCGCGCCAGCTCGGCGACAATACCGCCGCCTCGGCGGATGATGCGGCCGGTGCACAGATAATCATCGCGAAAGCGGGTGGGGATGTTGATGCCATTCAGGCGGCAACGCCAGTCACGCTGAATATGGCGCTGGCGAACCGCCGCACGATGGAAGAAAACGCCGCCCTGCTGATGGGGATGAAATCCGCCTTTCAGCTTTCAAACGATAAGGTCGCTCATATCGGGGATGTTCTCTCCATGACGATGAACAAAACCGCCGCCGATTTTGATGGCATGAGCGATGCGCTGACCTATGCCGCACCTGTGGCAAAAAATGCCGGTGTCAGCATTGAAGAAACCGCCGCAATGGTCGGGGCTCTGCATGATGCAAAAATCACAGGCTCAATGGCGGGGACGGGAAGCCGTGCCGTGTTAAGCCGCCTGCAGGCACCGACGGGAAAAGCATGGGATGCACTCAAAGAGCTTGGAGTGAAAACCTCAGACAGCAAGGGAAACACCCGGCCAATATTTACCATTCTGAAAGAAATGCAGGCCAGTTTTGAGAAAAACCGGCTCGGTACTGCCCAGCAGGCTGAATACATGAAAACTATTTTCGGGGAGGAGGCCAGCTCAGCCGCCGCCGTGCTGATGACTGCCGCCTCAACCGGAAAGCTGGACAAACTGACCGCTGCGTTTAAAGCCTCAGACGGGAAGACCGCCGAGCTGGTAAATATCATGCAGGACAACCTCGGCGGTGACTTTAAGGAGTTTCAGTCCGCTTATGAGGCGGTGGGGACTGACCTGTTTGACCAGCAGGAAGGCGCACTGCGTAAGCTCACGCAGACGGCCACAAAGTATGTGTTAAAACTCGACGGCTGGATCCAGAAAAACAAATCACTGGCGTCAACCATTGGCCTCATTGCCGGTGGCGCGCTGGCGCTTACTGGCATCATCGGTGCCATTGGTCTTGTAGCCTGGCCGGTTATCACCGGCATCAATGCCATCATCGCGGCAGCAGGCGCAATGGGGGCAATCTTCACGACGGTTGGTAGTGCCGTTATGACGGCCATCGGGGCGATTAGCTGGCCGGTTGTGGCCGTGGTGGCCGCCATTGTCGCCGGGGCGTTGCTTATCCGTAAATACTGGGAGCCTGTCAGCGCATTCTTTGGCGGTGTGGTGAAAGGGCTGAAAGCGGCATTTGCGCCGGTGGGGGAGCTGTTCACGCCACTGAAACCGGTGTTTGACTGGCTGGGCGAAAAGTTACAGGCCGCGTGGCAGTGGTTTAAAAACCTGATTGCCCCCGTCAAAGCCACCCAGGACACCCTGAACCGTTGTCGTGACACGGGTGTCATGTTCGGGCAGGCACTGGCTGACGCGTTGATGCTGCCGCTTAATGCGTTCAACAAACTGCGCAGCGGTATTGACTGGGTACTGGAAAAGCTCGGGGTCATCAACAAAGAGTCAGACACACTTGACCAGACCGCCGCCAGAACTCATGCCGCCACGTATGGCACCGGTGGTTATATTCCGGCGACCAGCTCTTATGCAGGCTATCAGGCTTATCAGCCGGTCACGGCACCGGCTGGCCGCTCTTATGTGGACCAGAGTAAAAACGAATATCACATCAGCCTGACGGGTGGTACTGCGCCGGGGACACAGCTTGACCGCCAGTTACAGGATGCGCTCGAAAAATACGAGCGGGATAAACGTGCGCGCGCTCGTGCCAGCATGATGCATGACGGTTAAGGAGGTGACGAAAAATGATGCTCGCGTTAGGTATGTTTGTTTTTATGCGCCAGACGCTGCCACACCAGACCATGCAGCGTGAATCAGATTATCGCTGGCCGTCAAATTCCCGTATCGGTAAACGGGATGCCTACCAGTTTCTCGGTGTGGGTGAGGAAAACATCACGCTTGCCGGTGTGCTTTATCCCGAACTGACCGGCGGAAAGCTGACGATGACCACGCTCAGGCTGATGGCAGAGGAAGGCCGGGCGTGGCCGTTGCTGGATGGCACCGGCATGATTTACGGCATGTATGTCATCAGCAGGGTGAGTGAAACAGGGAGTATTTTCTTTGCAGACGGCACACCCCGAAAAATTGATTTTACGCTGTCGCTCACCCGCGTTGATGAATCACTGGCCGCGCTTTATGGCGATATCGGTAAACAGGCGGAATCGCTCATCGGTAAGGCTGGCAGTATGGCGACTAAATTCACAGGTATGACGGGGGCGGGATAATGCTGGATGCGCTGACATTTGATGCAGGCAGTACGCTGACGCCGGATTACATGCTGATGCTCGACAGCAGGGATATTACCGGCAATATCAGCGACCGTCTGATGAGCATGACCCTGACGGATAACCGGGGCTTTGAGGCTGATCAGCTTGATATTGAACTGAACGATGCCGACGGGCAGGTTGGGCTGCCGGTTCGTGGCGCTGTCCTGACGGTGTATATCGGCTGGAAAGGTTTTGCCCTGGTATGCAAAGGGAAATTCACCGTTGATGAGGTTGAACACCGGGGCGCGCCGGATGTGGTCACCATCCGCGCCCGGAGTGCAGATTTTCGCGGGACGCTCAATTCCCGCCGGGAAGGCTCATGGCATGACACCACGCTCGGTGCGATTGTTGAGGCGATAGCCTCCCGTAACAGGCTGGAAGCCAGTGTCGCTCCGTCACTGGCCGGAATTAAAATTCCGCACATCGACCAGTCGCAGGAGTCTGATGCAAAATTCCTGACCCGCCTTGCAGAACGCAACGGCGGTGAGGTGTCGGTAAAAATGGGAAAACTGTTGTTTCTCAAAGCGGGGCAGGGGGTGACGGCCAGCGGTAAAAAAATCCCGCAGATTACCATCACCCGCAGCGACGGCGACCGTCATCATTTTGCGATTGCTGACCGTGGAGCTTACACCGGCGTAACGGCAAAGTGGTTACATACCAAAGACCCGAAGCCGCAAAAGCAGAAGGTAAAACTGAAACGCAAAAAGAAAGAAAAACACCTGCGCGCACTGGAGCACCCGAAAGCGAAACCGGTCACGCAGAAGAAAGCGCCAAAAGTACCGGAAGCGCGCGAAGGTGAATACATGGCCGGTGAGGCTGACAACGTTTTTGCCCTGACTACGGTATATGCCACGAAAGCGCAGGCCATGCGCGCCGCTCAGGCGAAGTGGGATAAACTGCAACGGGGTGTGGCGGAGTTCTCCATCAGTCTGGCTACCGGTCGGGCAGATATTTACACGGAAACGCCGGTCAAAGTGTCAGGCTTTAAGCGCGTCATAGACGAGCAGGACTGGACAATCACTAAGGTGACACATTTTCTGAATAATAGCGGCTTCACGACGTCCTTAGAGCTTGAGGTAAGGCTTTCTGATGTGGAGTACGAAACAGAAGATGATGAGTGATGTTTTTATTTTATCTGTTTGTTTTATAAGGGTAATTTAACTAAAATGGCACCATCAACAAAACCGGAAGAGGTGCTCGCGATGTTTCATTGTCCTTTATGCCAGCATGCCGCACATGCGCGTACAAGTCGCTATATCACTGACACGACAAAAGAGCGTTATCACCAGTGCCAGAACGTGAATTGCAGCGCCACGTTCATCACTTATGAGTCGGTACAGCGATACATCGTGAAGCCGGGAGAAGTCCACGCCGTAAGGCCGCACCCGTTGCCGTCAGGGCAGCAAATTATGTGGATGTGATCACAAAAATAGCCCCTCAGTTGAGGGGCTTTATTTATGGTCGATGTGGACGCTATGTGGACAGCGGTTGACATAAATCCATTTATATCATCAGGTTAGGTGCTTTTTTGTGACACCATCCCTGTCTTCCCCCACATGATGTGGGGGTTTTTTTTATCCTCAATTTGCCTGCTGCTTAATGCATTGCAGATGATTTGCTTCCGTTATACTAGCGTCAGTTGATAGCGGGAGTATTTATGAATCAATCTTATGGACGGCTGGTCAGTCGGGCGGCGATTGCTGCAACGGCGATGGCTTCACTGCTATTGCTGATTAAAATTTTTGCATGGTGGTATACCGGGTCGGTGAGTATTCTCGCCGCGCTGGTGGATTCGCTGGTGGATATCGGCGCGTCGTTGACGAATTTACTGGTGGTGCGATATTCCCTGCAACCTGCCGACGATAATCACTCGTTTGGTCACGGTAAAGCTGAGTCCCTCGCGGCGCTGGCGCAAAGTATGTTTATCTCCGGTTCGGCACTATTCCTCTTTTTGACGGGTATTCAACATCTGATATCTCCAACACCGATGACAGATCCAGGCGTCGGGGTTATCGTGACAATTGTGGCGCTAATTTGTACGATTATCCTTGTCTCGTTTCAGCGGTGGGTGGTGCGCCGGACGCAAAGCCAGGCGGTGCGGGCTGATATGCTACATTACCAGTCTGATGTTATGATGAACGGCGCAATTCTGCTGGCGCTGGGGTTGTCCTGGTACGGCTGGCATCGCGCCGATGCTCTGTTTGCATTGGGAATCGGCATCTATATTTTATATAGCGCGTTACGCATGGGATATGAGGCGGTACAGTCATTACTGGATCGCGCATTACCTGATGAGGAACGGCAAGAAATTATTGATATCGTGACTTCCTGGCCGGGTGTTAGCGGCGCTCACGATCTTCGCACGCGGCAGTCAGGGCCGACCCGCTTTATTCAGATTCATTTGGAAATGGAAGACTCTCTGCCTTTGGTTCAGGCACATATGGTGGCGGATCAGGTAGAGCAGGCTATTTTACGGCGTTTTCCGGGATCGGATGTGATTATCCATCAGGACCCCTGTTCCGTCGTACCCAGGGAGGGTAAACGGTCTATGCTTTCATAATCAGTATAAAAGAGAGCCAGACCCGCATTTTGTGTATAAAATACCGCCATTTGGCCTGACCTGAATCAATTCAGCAGGAAGTGATTGTTATACTATTTGCACATTCGTTGGATCACTTCGATGTGCAAGAAGACTTCCGGCAACAGATTTCATTTTGCATTCCAAAGTTCAGAGGTAGTCATGATTAAGAAAATCGGTGTGTTGACAAGCGGCGGTGATGCGCCAGGCATGAACGCCGCAATTCGCGGGGTTGTTCGTTCTGCGCTGACAGAAGGTCTGGAAGTAATGGGCATTTATGACGGCTATCTGGGTCTGTATGAAGATCGTATGGTACAGCTAGACCGTTACAGCGTTTCTGACATGATCAACCGTGGTGGTACGTTCCTCGGTTCTGCGCGTTTCCCGGAATTCCGCGACGAGAACATCCGCGCCGTGGCTATCGAAAACCTGAAAAAACGTGGTATCGACGCGCTGGTGGTTATCGGCGGTGACGGTTCCTACATGGGTGCAATGCGTCTGACCGAAATGGGCTTCCCGTGCATCGGCCTGCCGGGCACTATCGACAACGACATCAAAGGCACTGACTACACTATCGGTTTCTTCACTGCGCTGAGCACCGTTGTAGAAGCGATCGACCGTCTGCGTGACACCTCTTCTTCTCACCAGCGTATTTCCGTGGTGGAAGTGATGGGTCGTTATTGTGGCGATCTGACCCTGGCTGCGGCCATTGCCGGTGGCTGTGAATTCGTTGTAGTTCCGGAAGTTGAATTCAGCCGTGAAGACCTGGTAAACGAAATCAAAGCGGGTATCGCGAAAGGTAAAAAACACGCGATCGTGGCGATTACCGAACATATGTGTGATGTTGACGAACTGGCGCATTTCATCGAGAAAGAAACCGGTCGTGAAACCCGCGCAACTGTGCTGGGCCACATCCAGCGCGGTGGTTCTCCGGTGCCTTACGACCGTATTCTGGCTTCCCGTATGGGCGCTTACGCTATCGATCTGCTGCTGGCAGGTTACGGCGGTCGTTGCGTAGGTATCCAGAACGAACAGCTGGTTCACCACGACATCATCGACGCTATCGAAAACATGAAGCGTCCGTTCAAAGGCGACTGGCTGGACTGCGCGAAAAAACTGTATTAATGATTTCGGAAAAAGGCAGATTCCTTTAGCCTGAAACCGATGACAGAAGCAAAAATGCCTGATGCGCTTCGCTTATCAGGCCTACATGAATTCTGCAATTTATTGAATTTGCAAACTTTTGTAGGCCGGATAAGGCGTTCGCGCCGCATCCGGCATGGACAAAGTGCACTTTGTCAGCAATATGAGGCGGATTTCTTCCGCCTTTTTAATCCCCCAACATATACCCGCAAGTTATAGCCAATCTTTTTTTATTCTTTAATGTTTGGTTAACCTTCTGGCACGCTTTGCTCATCACAACACAACATAAGAGAGTCGGGCGATGAACAAGTGGGGCGTAGGGTTAACATTTTTGCTGGCGGCAACCAGCGTTATGGCAAAGGATATTCAGCTTCTTAACGTTTCATATGATCCAACGCGCGAATTGTACGAACAGTACAACAAGGCATTCAGCGCCCACTGGAAACAGCAAACTGGCGATAACGTGGTGATTCGTCAGTCCCACGGTGGTTCAGGCAAACAAGCGACGTCGGTAATCAACGGTATTGAAGCTGATGTTGTCACGCTGGCTCTGGCCTATGACGTGGACGCGATTGCGGAACGCGGGCGGATTGATAAAGAGTGGATCAAACGTCTGCCGGATAACTCCGCACCGTACACTTCCACCATTGTTTTCCTGGTACGTAAGGGCAATCCGAAGCAGATCCATGACTGGAACGATCTGATTAAACCGGGTGTTTCGGTGATCACGCCTAATCCGAAAAGCTCTGGTGGCGCGCGCTGGAACTACCTGGCAGCCTGGGGCTACGCGCTGCATCACAACAACAACGATCAGGCAAAAGCACAGGATTTTGTTCGGGCACTGTATAAAAACGTCGAAGTTCTGGATTCTGGCGCGCGCGGCTCCACTAACACCTTTGTCGAGCGCGGAATTGGCGATGTACTGATTGCCTGGGAAAACGAAGCTCTGCTGGCAGCGAATGAGCTGGGGAAAGATAAATTCGAAATCGTTACGCCGAGTGAGTCTATCCTCGCAGAGCCAACCGTGTCGGTGGTCGATAAAGTGGTCGAGAAAAAAGGCACCAAAGAGGTGGCGGAAGCCTACCTGAAATATCTCTACTCGCCAGAAGGTCAGGAAATTGCCGCGAAAAACTACTACCGTCCGCGCGATGCTGAGGTGGCGAAAAAGTACGAAAATGCGTTTCCAAAGCTGAAGTTATTCACCATTGATGAAGAGTTCGGCGGCTGGACGAAAGCGCAAAAAGAGCATTTTGCTAACGGCGGTACGTTCGATCAGATCAGCAAACGCTGATTTCCCCAGGATAATTATCAAACCCGGTGGTTTCTCGCGACCGGGTTTTTTATTTGTCACGATTTTGCGTTACCCTTGCATCTCTTTGAGGTACAGGGAAAAAAAGATGAAAAAAGCGGGTCTTCTTTTTTTGGTGATGATAGTTATCGCCGTTGTGGCTGCCGGTATTGGTTACTGGAAATTAACCGGTGAAGAGTCGGATACACTACGTAAGATTGTCCTTGAGGAATGTTTGCCCAATCAACAGCAAAATCAAAATCCTTCGCCATGTGCGGAAGTCAAACCCAATGCCGGATACGTGGTTTTAAAAGATCTTAATGGCCCACTGCAATATCTGTTGATGCCAACGTATCGTATTAACGGTACTGAAAGTCCTTTGTTGACCGATCCTTCAACGCCGAACTTCTTTTGGTTGGCCTGGCAGGCGCGTGATTTTATGAGCAAAAAATACGGTCAGCCGGTTCCCGATCGCGCGGTTTCTTTGGCGATCAACTCTCGCACCGGGCGTACGCAAAACCATTTTCATATTCATATCTCTTGTATTCGTCCTGATGTGCGCGAACAACTGGATAACAATCTGGCTAACATCAGCAGCCGCTGGTTGCCACTGCCAGGTGGTTTGCGTGGGCATGAGTACCTGGCGCGTCGGGTAACGGAAAGCGAACTGGTACAACGCAGCCCATTTATGATGCTTGCAGAGGAAGTGCCTGAGGCGCGGGAACATATGGGAAGCTACGGGCTGGCGATGGTGCGGCAGAGTGATAACTCATTTGTATTGCTGGCGACACAACGAAATCTACTGACGCTGAACCGTGCTTCAGCCGAGGAAATCCAGGATCATCAGTGTGAGATTTTGCGTTAAGGCGAGGAGTTAAGGAAAGTAAGTGCCGGATATGAAATCCGGCACCTTTCAGACTTAAGCCTGTTTAGCCGCTTCTGCAGCTTTAACGATTACTGCGAAAGCGTCAGCTTTCAGAGAAGCACCGCCAACCAGCGCACCGTCGATGTCTGGCTGAGCAAACAGTTCTGCAGCGTTAGACGCGTTTACAGAGCCGCCGTACTGAATGATCACTTGTTCAGCGATGTTAGCGTCAACTTTAGCGATGTGGTCACGGATGAATTTGTGAACAGCCTGTGCCTGCGCCGGAGTTGCCGATTTGCCAGTACCGATTGCCCATACTGGTTCGTAAGCGATTACCGCACCTTCGAATGCTGCAGCACCCTGAGTTTTCAGTACCGCGTCGATCTGACGTGCACAAACTTCTTCAGTTTTGCCCGCTTCGTTTTCAGCTTCGGTTTCACCGATGCACAGAACCGGAGTCAGACCCTGCTCTTTCAGCACCGCGAATTTTTTCGCGATCAGTTCGTCAGACTCTTTGTGGTAAGTACGACGTTCAGAGTGGCCGATGATGATGTACTGTGCGCCGATGTCTTTCAGCATAGCAGCAGAGGTTTCACCGGTGAATGCGCCGGACAGGTTCAGGTCCACGTTTTGCGCACCCAGCATGATGTGGCTGCCTTCAGCTTCACGCTTCGCCATATCGATGTACATTTCCGGTGGTGCGATTGCAACCGCACAGCCAGCAACACCTGCCAGCTCTTTACGCAGGTTAGAAACCAGCTCGTGAACCATGTGGCGGCTGCCGTTCAGTTTCCAGTTACCCATCACTAAAGGATGTCGCATTTTAATTCTCCACGCTTATAAGCGAATAAAGGAAGATGGCCGCCCCGCAGGGCAGCAGGTCTGTGAAACAGTATAGAGATTCATCGGCACAAAGGCTTTGCTTTTTGTCATTTATTCAAACCTTCAAGCGATTCAGATAGCGCCAGCTTAATCGGTTCAACAGCGAAGGTCAGCCCCTTTTCGCCGTTGTCCGCGACAACATAACGCAGTGCACCTTCGGTCTCGGTGTAATAACGTTTGTTTTTCCCCGCCGTTAGTAGCGACTGCAGTTTTTTCTGGCTTTGTGTTTTGGTCATTAATGGGGTGAGTGTGCGGATCACCGCTGCCATGTATTCCTGAGCTTTCGCTTTCGCGGCTTTTTGCTCTGGCCCCTGGATGGGTAGCCAGGTCATTTGAATGCTTTTGATTTTTAAGGTACCGCGCTCCAGCGCTGTAGAAGCATACAAGTTCTCGTTAATTTTACTGGCAGCACGAGTGAGATTGGCTTTGTCGGGACTGCTGTCGATGGCACGAAATTCGTTCAGTGGCAGGCTGGGATTCTGGCTGTTAAAGTCTTCTCGAAACTGGCTGATGGAGAGATCGAAAGTAGGGGCTCCAGCCAGCAGATAAGGCGCGGTCGTTGCCGTATCTGGTGTTTGTGCATGCGCCGTTGTTGTAACGGTTAATGCAGAACATAAGAGAAAAAACAGCGTACACCCTGGCTTCATTGACAGTACCTTTTGTTATGACTGGCTCCGATTAAAACGATATCTGTCGCCCTTGTCAAAAGGGTAGAATCCTGGAAAAGACAACCATCAAGGAACTTACATGACCATACAGCAATGGTTATTCTCATTTAAAGGGCGTATTGGACGCCGTGATTTCTGGATTTGGATAGGCCTGTGGTTCGCAGGCATGCTGGTGCTTTTCTCACTGGCGGGTAAAAATTTACTCGATATTCAGACTGCGGCGTTTTGCCTTGTGTGCTTGCTCTGGCCAACAGCGGCAGTAACCGTTAAGCGCTTGCATGATCGCGGGCGTTCCGGCGCATGGGCATTTTTGATGATTGTGGCGTGGATGCTGCTGGCGGGTAACTGGGCGATTTTACCGGGTGTCTGGCAATGGGCGGTGGGGCGTTTTGTCCCGACGTTGATTCTGGTGATGATGCTTATCGATCTTGGTGCGTTTGTTGGCACACAAGGCGAAAATAAATATGGTAAAGATACCGAGGATGTGAAGTATAAAGCCGACAATAAATCAAGTAATTAACCTTTAATATATCTCTTACTGCTATTTTTTTCCGGGATTGTTATTTCCACGATGCAAATGACAATACCCGGAAAATCCTTCTGAACTCTTCACATTAAGCAATATCAAAAAAAATGGTAATCCATAAGATCATTACTTGTTTGTTCTTCCCTTAACGGCGCATTATTCTTAAGTCGTAATCGACAGAGAGGCGAATATACAGAGGTGCCCTATGAAAGATGTCGTAGATAAATGCAGTACTAAAGGATGTGCGATTGATATCGGTACGGTGATTGATAACGACAACTGTACCAGTAAGTTTTCGCGCTTTTTTGCCACCCGCGAAGAAGCAGAGTCCTTTATGACCAAACTGAAAGAGCTTGCCGCCGCTGCATCCTCTGCAGATGAAGGGGCCAGCGTGGCCTATAAGATTAAGGATCTGGAGGGGCAAGTTGAGCTTGATGCGGCCTTCACCTTCTCATGCCAGGCCGAGATGATTATTTTTGAGTTATCACTGCGTTCGTTAGCTTGATGGAGTTGCTTTAGAAGGAGTTAAACATGGCTTATAAACACATTGGCGTGGCAATTTCCGGGAATGAAGAAGATGCCTTACTGGTGAATAAAGCCCTGGAGCTCGCCAGACATAATGACGCTCACCTGACGTTAATTCATATTGATGATGGCTTAAGCGAGTTGTATCCGGGTATCTACTTCCCTGCAACAGAAGATATTCTTCAATTGTTGAAGAATAAGTCGGATAACAAGCTGTATAAACTGACGAAAAATATTCAATGGCCGAAGACAAAACTGCGTATTGAACGCGGAGAAATGCCGGAAACACTGCTGGAAATTATGCAAAAAGAGCAGTGCGACCTCCTTGTCTGTGGTCATCACCACTCATTTATCAACCGTTTGATGCCGGCATATCGCGGGATGATCAATAAGTTGAGTGCGGATTTGCTCATCGTGCCGTTTATCGATAAGTAACCGCTTACCAGTAATGCTCCGCTGTCATATGGCCCGGTCGGCGACGTAAATGTTTCGTCATCTGCCGGGTCTCTTTCAGTAACTGTTGCGTATCGCGCACCATCTGTGGATTGCCGCACAGCATCACATGGCTGGTTTCTTTATTCATCGGCAGGCCAACCGCGCTTTCCAGTTCACCACTTTCAATTAATGCCGGTATCCGTCCGGTGAGCGACCCCGCTGTCGTTTCCCGACTGACCACCGTCTGAATGCGCAGTTTGCCTTCGTAGCGTTTTTCCAGTTCTTGCATCAGTGGCAAATAGCTTAAGTCGGCGGCATAACGTGCGGCGTGAACCAGGACCAGATTTTTGAAGCGCTCTAAATCTTTGCCCAGTTGCAGAATCGATAAATAAGGGCCAATCGCTGTACCGGTTGCCAGCATCCATAGCGTTTCGCAATCTGGTACTTCATCCAGCACAAAGAAGCCAGCTGCTTCGCTAACCACCTGCACTTCATCGCCCGGTTTCAGTGCCGCCAGTCGTGGGCTTAATTTGCCATCGGGGACGGTGACCAGGTAAAACTCCAGATCGGGATTATCGGGCGAGTTAACATAGGAGTAGGCGCGCTGGACGCGTTCACCGTCGATTTCAAGGCCAAGCTTGGTAAATTGCCCGGCGGTAAACGGAAGCACGGGGGCGTGAACGGTGAGACTAAACAGGGCGTCGGTCCAGTTCTGCACTTTAGTGACTTTGCCTGTTACCCAATCAGCCATGTTTTTCTCCTGTTTTGATTGACTTGCCTTATCTTCGTTCTCCGAACAAAAAAATTCCAGTCCCGAAGGACTGGAAGGCTCAATCGATCAAATCACTCAGAGAATGTGCACCTGCATTTCCGGGTCTTTGCGATCCAGATAGTGGATGGACTGAATGCGGCGAATAGTGCGTGACTTGCCGCGGATCAGCAGCGTTTCGGTAGTCGCGATATTGCCTTTGCGGCTAATGCCTTCCAGCAGATCGCCTTTGGTAATACCGGTGGCAGAAAAGATGACGTTATCGCTGCGTGCCATATCGCCCAGACGTAATACTTTACCGGCTTCGATGCCCATTGCTTTGCAGCGTGCCAGCTCCTGCTCGCCAATGCGACGATTCTCTTCGTTGTCGCCTTTGACGTCATGACGCGCCAGCAGACGACCGTTCATGTCACCATCTAATGCGCGGATCACCGCCGCAGAAACCACGCCTTCCGGCGCGCCACCAATACCGTACAGCACGTCAACTTCGCTGTCTGGCATACAGGTGAGAATTGAGGCCGCAACGTCGCCATCCGGAATAGCAAATACGCGTACGCCGAGTTGCTGCATTTCAGCGATAACGGCATCGTGGCGAGGTTTAGCCAGAATCGTTACCGTCAGTTCGCTCAACGGTTTGCCGAGCGCCGCCGCTACATTGCGCAGGTTATCCGCCAGCGGCAGGTTCAGATCAATGGTGCCTTTGGCTCCCGGTCCGACGATCAGCTTCTCCATATACATATCTGGCGCGTTGAGGAAACAGCCTTTATCGCCTACTGCCAGCACCGCCAGCGCGTTAGCCTGGCCCATCGCCGTCATGCGCGTGCCTTCAATCGGATCAACAGCAATATCTACCGCGTCGCCGCGACCAGTACCGACTTTTTCACCAATGTAGAGCATCGGTGCTTCGTCTATTTCACCTTCACCAATGACGATGGTGCCGTCAATGTTGACCTGGTTGAGCATAATACGCATGGCGTTTACCGCCGCGCCGTCCGCGGTGTTTTTATCGCCGCGTCCTAACCATTTGTAGCCAGCCAGCGCCGCAGATTCGGTGACGCGGGAAAATTCGATGGCAAGTTCTCGTCTCATAGCAAACTCTAAGCAGTAAGGAATGGCGCGAAGTGTAGCACAGGGGAAGGGCGGGATTATTGATGTGTGCGGGGTTGCCCCCGCACGATTCAGGACTACCGGATGCGGCATAAACGCTTCATCCGGCATTTACATTACTCGTCGTGTTCTTCCCACGCCATCGCGCGTTTGACCGCTTTTTTCCAGCCTGCGTAACGGTAATTACGCTCAGTGGTTTCGATGCCTGGACGGAACTCGCGCTCAATCACCGCTTTCTCTTGCAGCTCGTCGAGATTCTGCCAGAAGCCAACCGCCAGACCAGCAAGATAGGCCGCACCCAATGCGGTAACTTCGCGCACTTCCGGGCGCTCAACGCGGGTACCGAGAATATCGGACTGGAACTGCATCAGGAAATTGTTTGCTACTGCACCGCCATCCACGCGCAGCGCGTGCAGACGAATACCGGAGTCGGCCTGCATTGCTTCCAGTACGTCACGCGTCTGATAAGCAATAGACTCCAGCGTCGCGCGGATAATGTGGTTAGCGTTCACTCCACGCGTTAAGCCGAAAATCGCCCCGCGCGCATACGGATCCCAGTATGGCGCACCCAGCCCGGTAAATGCCGGAACCACATATACACCATTGGTGTTTTGCACTTTGGTGGCGAAATATTCGGAATCGTACGCGTCGTTAATCAACTTCATCTCATCGCGCAGCCACTGAATGGATGCGCCCGCCATAAACACCGCACCTTCCAGCGCATAGTTTACTTCGCCAGTTGGGCCACAGGCGATGGTGGTCAGCAGGCCGTTTTCTGATTTCACCGCTTTCTCGCCGGTGTTCATCAGCATAAAGCAGCCAGTGCCGTAGGTATTCTTCGCCATCCCTTCTTTCACGCACAACTGACCAAACAGCGCGGCCTGCTGGTCACCGGCGATCCCGGAGATTGGAATACGCGTGCCGCCTTTGCCGCCAATGTTAGTCTGACCGTACACTTCGGAAGAACGACGCACTTCTGGCAGCATCTCGCGCGGAATATCCAGCACTTCCAGCATTTTGTCGTCCCAGTCCAGGGTATGGATGTTGAACAACATGGTACGAGAGGCGTTGGTGTAATCGGTCACATGGACACGGCCCTGAGTCATTTTCCAGATAAGCCACGTATCAACCGTACCAAACAGCAATTCACCACGACGCGCACGTTCGCGAGAGCCTTCCACATGGTCGAGGATCCACTTCACTTTGGTGCCAGAGAAGTACGGGTCAATCACCAGACCGGTATTGCTGCGGATATAATCTTCTAAACCGTCACGTTTTAAATGCTCGCAGATTTCTGCGGTACGACGGCACTGCCAGACAATGGCGTTATAGATAGGCTTGCCGGTTTCTTTTTCCCAGACAATAGTGGTTTCACGCTGGTTCGTAATACCGATAGCTGCAATTTGATCGGAACTGATATCGGCTTTCGCCAGCACTTCTACCAGCGTGGAGCTTTGGGTGGCCCAGATTTCCATTGGGTCGTGTTCTACCCAGCCTGGTTTTGGGTAGATTTGCTCAAATTCGCGCTGCGACACGCTAATGATATTGGCATCGTGATCCATTACGACCGCGCGGGAGCTGGTGGTGCCCTGGTCGAGCGCAACGATATATTTTTTTTCAGTCATGTTTAATTGTCCCGTAGTCATATTACAGCGAAGCTTTTTGTTCTGAAGGAGTTGTGGTCTCCTTTTCTTCCACAACACAGATATCGCAAGGCAAATGGCGACCAATCAGTTTGCGGTAGGCAAATGCACCTACAATCGCGCCAACGATAGGGCCAAAAAGCGGCACCAGGAAGTAAGGAATGTCTCTGCCGCCGGTAAAGGCGACATTGCCCCAGCCCGCCAGCCAGGCAAAGACTTTCGGACCGAAGTCACGCGCTGGGTTCATGGCAAAACCCGTCAATGGGCCCATAGATGCGCCAATGACCGCAATCAGTAGACCAATCAGCAAGGGAGCCAAAGGGCCGCGTGGTACACCGTTGCCATCGTCCGTTAACGCCAGGATCAGCCCCATCAGAATAGCGGTAATCACCATCTCAACTGCGAAAGCCTGCACAAAATTGATATGAGGATTCGGGTAAGTAGAGAAAGTGCCAGCCAGATCAACACTTTCAACGCTGCCGCGAACAATATGATGAGTCTGCTCGAAGTCGAAAAATAAATTGTAGTAAAGCCCGTAAACTAAAGCCGCAGCGCAGAAAGCGCCGGCAACTTGTGAAACGATAAAAGGAATAACTTTGCGCTTGTCGAAACAGGCAAACAGCCACAATGCAATGGTAACAGCGGGGTTAAGATGCGCGCCGGAAACCCCTGCGGTCAGGTAGATGGCCATTGCCACCCCCAGTCCCCAAATGACACTGATTTCCCACTGACCAAAAGACGCACCAGCGACTTTTAGTGCTGCAACGCAACCCACCCCGAAAAAAATCAACAACCCGGTACCGAGGAATTCAGCAATGCACTGGCCTTTCAAGGTTGATGTTTGACTCATAATCGGATCCTGAAGAGTTAATGTTTGTTGTATGCGTGAAAGTCACGGACCTCCACGATGCTTGTAGGCATGCTGTAAACTTATCGTTAACGAGCAAAAACGAGAAATATCGAACTTAAAATGTGTGTGCTTCGTCATAAAATGAGCGTTATCGCGCCATTTATTCCATCTGATTGTACATGATGCATGTTTGTTAGATCATTCGCGCAACAAATTTATTAACATTTTCGATTGGTGTGGATTATGTCTCCAGGAGAAGGATGAAAAGTGTGGCAAACCGTAATCTGCAAGGCGTGCCGCTGGACAGCGATGGCGCGGCTTCATACAATCGGAGCTAACTAAAGTGCGCTCGTATTTATTAAGGCGTCACCGGTAATCGGGACGAGGATTTTTATCCATCAACGCCTTGCAATTCAGGAGAGGTATGACAATGTCATTAGAAGTGTTTGAGAAACTGGAAGCAAAAGTACAGCAGGCGATTGATACCATCACTCTGTTGCAGATGGAAATCGAAGAGCTGAAAGAAAAAAACAACTCACTGTCGCAGGAAGTTCAAAATGCCCAGCATCAGCGCGAAGAGCTGGAGCGTGAGAACAACCATCTGAAAGAACAGCAGAACGGCTGGCAGGAACGTCTGCAGGCCCTGCTGGGTCGCATGGAAGAGGTTTAATCTCTTCCACGCAGAGGCGCCGCAAGGCGCCTTATTTTTTACTTCACTGTATTTTTAGCAGACAACATAATCTCCATCGCCTGTTGGCGATATTTATCTGCCGTATCTGGCTCCATTAATGCAATGATCCCCACAGCCCTGGGGGTGTCTTCAAGATAAACACTGATGGTTCTTTTCTGCTGACCATCAAAATTTATCAACACATCCTGATACTTACAGGTGAAATGTTTGGCATTACAATCATGAAACTGGAAGGTTTCTTCATTGTATTGATCCTTGAGATTGTCTCGCTGCATCTTCTTTAACTCTTCCAGCGAGCCATCGGCGCTACGTCCTGCGGGCAGGCGGAAAGCAGAAATAAAGACGCTATTATCTTCACTTCTTATATCAATGGTTTTATCAGTACTAATAGAAACCGTATTCCAGTGTCGGTTTGGGACAGTCACGGAAATAGCGGCATTCTCAAACGTATATTGCCATGGGGTGATTATGCGAAACGTATTGCTGATGTTGGATAAAAGCAGGATTCCCAATACCCAACAGCACCCGCGAGTAAAACTGGCGAAGTTACGCGTTTTTTTAGCGAATGCGCACAGAATGCCTGACACAAGCACGGGAAGTAATAACGGCCCCAGAAATACTGAACCGATATACTCGCCAACCATGCCAGGATCTCCAGACAGTAGGTTGCTGTGCTGAAGATGACTAAGACAAGCAGTTATTATCCATAGTATTAATAAGATAACGTATCTCATATCAATCCCTTATTATTAACATGCACATCAGATCATTGACGGGCAGAAAGCATCATTTTCATTACTTCTTCTTGATATTCGTCCAAATAATCTGGGTCGATGGCTGCGACCAGTTGTATCAAATTAGTGTTATCCAGTAGAGTCATGAAAATAGCATGTCTTACTTTGCCATCACTCATTGTTTGCACTCCTTCCTGATAAGCGCAGGCAAATCCCTGAACATCACAAACATGCATTTCTGCAGTTCCGTTTTGAGTCGCGGTAAGTTCCTCGATTGAATGCACACCGACTTCATTTTGTGAGAAGGCAACAATAGCTAAAATAGCATGGGCATCCCGAGTCACCAGGGTTGGTCCTTGTTTTACTATATTGGCAACCCACTGTTTGCTCGGAACCGTGACGGTGATACCTGGCCCCGGGAAAGAATAATCCCATGTGCTGTGTCGTTCCCACACCGTATAGCTGCTATAGATTAGAAATAATCCCATTAACCAACAAGTGCCGCGAATAAAGCTGCGGCTGCTTCTTTTTTTTATCGTTATACAGATGATTGTGGCGATAATAAATGATAGGGCAAGTGGGTTAAAAAATACGTTAGCAAAATATAAAATCATTTCACCGGTGTTGCCAGATAAAAGAAATTTGTAGCGGAAATGGTTAACGGCTATAAGAAATAAATATAAAATTAAAAGAATAATATTTTGCATGAATACGTCCATGTATAAAAAAGGGGAATTTAATTCCCCTTTTAACGCATGGCAGAGAGTTATTCAATATCCAGCGGATCTTCTGAAAGAATAATCCCGGTATTGTCGGCATAAAGATGGTCGCCGGAGAAGAAGGTGACACCGCCAAAATTGACGCGGACATCGCTTTCGCCAATGCCTTCGCCAGCAGCACCAACCGGAATTGCCGCCATCGCCTGGATGCCGATATCCAGCTCTTCCAGGTCATCTACCTGACGCACCGCGCCGTAAATGACCAGACCTTCCCATTCATTTTGTACTGCCAGACGCGCCAGTTCAGCATCGACCAGTGCGCGACGAACAGAACCACCGCCATCGACGACAAGAACACGACCACGGCCATTCTGTTCGAGCAGATCGTACAGCAACCCGTTGTCCTCGAAACATTTTACCGTGATTATTTGTCCGCCAAACGACGCCCGTCCGCCAAAGTTGGAGAACAGCGGTTCCACGACGTTAACATCTTCTTGATAGATGTCACAAAGCTCGGAAGTATCGTATTTCATAGGCTTAACATTCAGTTGCTGCGAGAATTTTCAGTATATCGCGCTATGTAGGCTGTTGGCAAAATCATCAATTGTTAATTGATATTTGTCAGTTATGCTGCCCACTGGCTTAGGAATATCCCTAAAACAAACAGCAGGTTAGTCAGTAACGCTCCCTTGACAGTGCGTTCCAGCATCGGTCGCATCGCCACCGGGTCCATTTCCCGCATCACATAACGGGCTTGCTTCACCAGTAATGGTGCCGCCAGCAGGAACAGCCAGCCCCACAGGCTATGCAGCGAAAAGAGATTAAACAGCGCCAGGCACACCAGAGAGCCCATCAGCAGGCAGGCATGATAACGACGCGCGTTCACTTCACCTAAGCGCACCACCAGCGTGTTTTTGCCATTTTCGCGGTCGCTATTGATATCACGCAGGTTATTAATGTTCAGTACTGCCGTTGCCAGCAGGCCGCATGCGGTCGCCGGAAGGATCAGCGCCGGAATCAATGTATGAGCCTGTAAATACCAGCTGCCCATGACGCTCAACCAGCCAAAGAAAACCAGTACGGAAATATCACCCAGACCGATATAACCATAAGGACGATTGCCCACGGTGTAGGTGATAGCGGCAATGATCGACAACCCGCCAAGAATCAGGAAGCCGACAAAATCGGCCAGTGTATGGCACGCCACTGCAACCAGTGCCAGCCCGGAGAGACAGATGAGCACGACGGTAATAATGAGCGCCCGTTTCATCTCTTGCTGGGTAATGACCCCTTTTTGCATGCCGCGTAGCGGTCCGATACGGTCAGGTTTATCGCTGCCTTTTACCGCATCGCCGTAATCATTGGCGAGGTTAGAAAGGATCTGTAATAGCCCGGCGGTAATCAGTGCCAGCAGGGCGACCAGCGGATCGAAGTGACCTTGCCACCATGCCAGCGCCGTCCCGACGATAATTGCAGCAAAGGCGAGGGGGAGGGTTTTAGGTCGTAAACTTTCCAGCCACGCCTGAGTTCGGCTAATTTGTTGTTCAGTCATAATACGCGCCAATAAAAATGGGGCCTTTCAGCCCCATCAAACAATGATGAAAATGATTGAACGCGATTATAGGATAAAACGGCTCAGATCTTCATCTGCCACCAACGCATCCAGATGTTTGCTCACATAATCTGCGTCAATAGTGATGGTTTGACCGCTTAAATCGCTGGCGTCGTAGGAAATCTCTTCCATTAAACGCTCCAGAACGGTATGTAAACGACGAGCACCGATGTTTTCGGTAGATTCGTTCACCTGCCATGCTGCTTCCGCGATGCGCTTAATACCGGAGTCGGTAAACTCGATATTTACGCCTTCAGTCGCCATCAGTGCTTTGTACTGCACGGTAATAGAGGCATTCGGCTCGGTCAGAATACGCTCGAAGTCGCTGGTGGTCAGTGCCTGCAGCTCAACGCGGATTGGCAGACGACCTTGCAGTTCCGGGATCAGGTCAGACGGTTTCGCAATCTGGAACGCGCCAGAAGCGATAAACAGAATGTGGTCAGTTTTGACCATCCCGTGTTTGGTGGAAACGGTGCAACCTTCTACCAGCGGCAGCAGGTCACGCTGAACACCTTCACGAGAAACATCCGGACCGGAAGACTCGCCGCGCTTACAGATTTTGTCGATTTCGTCGATAAACACGATCCCGTGCTGCTCAACAGCGTCGATAGCGTCTTGTTTCAGCTCTTCCGGATTCACCAGTTTCGCCGCTTCTTCTTCAATCAGCAGCTTCATGGCGTCTTTGATTTTCAGCTTACGTGCTTTTTGCTTCTGGCCGCCCAGGTTCTGGAACATGGACTGCAGCTGGCTGGTCATCTCTTCCATTCCCGGAGGAGCCATAATTTCAACGCCCATCGGTGCTGCGGCAAGATCGATCTCGATTTCTTTGTCATCAAGCTGGCCTTCACGCAGTTTCTTGCGGAATGCCTGACGAGCAGCGGACGGTTCCTGCTGCTGTTCGGTCTGTCCCCAGTTGTTTTTAGCAGGTGGGATCAGCACGTCGAGAATACGTTCTTCTGCCAGTTCTTCAGCGCGATAACGGTTTTTCTCGATAGCCTGGACGCGTACCATTTTCACGGCGGCATCGGTCAGATCGCGAATAATAGAATCCACTTCCTTACCGACATAGCCCACTTCGGTGAATTTGGTCGCTTCAACTTTGATGAACGGCGCATTCGCCAGCTTAGCCAGACGACGGGCGATTTCAGTTTTACCGACACCGGTCGGGCCGATCATCAGGATATTTTTCGGGGTCACTTCATGGCGCAGCTCTTCGTTGAGCTGCATGCGACGCCAGCGGTTACGCAGAGCAATCGCCACAGAACGCTTGGCGTTGTCCTGGCCGATGATGTGCTTATCCAGTTCGCTGACGATTTCGCGTGGGGTCATTTCAGACATGGGAGATCCTTACGCTTTGTAGCTTAATTCTTCGATGGTGTGGAAATGGTTGGTATAGATGCAAATGTCGCCTGCAATATCCAACGCCTTTTCAGCAATTTCACGGGCGCTAAGTTCAGTGTTTTCTAACAGCGCGCGCGCCGCAGCCTGGGCGTAAGGGCCGCCGGAGCCGATAGCAATAAGATCGTTTTCTGGCTGCACCACGTCACCGTTACCGGTGATGATAAGCGATGCAGTTTCATCCGCGACTGCCAGCAGTGCTTCAAGTTTGCGCAGCATGCGATCGGTACGCCAGTCTTTTGCCAGCTCAACGGCGGCTTTGACCAGATGGCCCTGATGCATTTCCAGTTTACGTTCAAACAGTTCGAACAGCGTAAAAGCATCCGCAGTACCGCCCGCAAAGCCCGCGATGACTTTGTCGTTGTACAGACGGCGGACCTTTTTCACGTTGCCTTTCATTACGGTATTGCCCAACGTGGCCTGACCATCACCAGCGATGACCACATGGCCGTTACGGCGTACGCTTACTATAGTTGTCACGAGCTGACCCCTTGGTTACGAATACAGAGTACAAACCCCGTACAAAAGTACGGGGCATAATGCAATTATAGATGGGGGGGATTTTGAGGGTTTCAACCCCCGGCGGCGAGCCGAATGCAGTTTGTATGACCCGCCATCTTCAAGCGATTGAGGGTGCTGTCTGCGTTCTCTTTGCCTTTCACCGGGCCAATGACCACACGATTCCAGCCATTGTTGGTGGTAATTTTTGAGTCAAAGCCTTCGAACGCCAGCTGAGCACGTACCGTCTCTGCCTGTTCCGCGCCTCTGAACGAACCGCACTGCACCATCCAGCGGCGTTCGTCTTTTTTCTCCGCCGTCGGTTTTGGCGCGTCAGCGGCACGAGCAACCGGCGCAGCTTGCTGCGGCTTCGACTGCGCGGTCGTGTGCGCAGGGGTTTGCAGCAGATCCTGGTACGGCTGCTGAGTAGAAGCCGGTTTAGACTGGCGCGGTTGCGCCTGTACCGGCGCGGCTTGCGACGCACGCGTCTGCTGCTGCCAGCTTTGTTCAGTCGTACGCGACTGCTGAACCAGGCGTTGCTGCTCCGCTAATTGCTGCGCCTGACGCTGGCGCTGTAGCGTTTGCTGACGCTGTTCCGGCGTCTGTTCATTCCACGGAACTTCAACCAGCTGCGTTGGCTGCTGGCGCATATCAGCCTGCATTTGCTCAAGAAGCTGGCGTTGTTCTGGTGTCAGTTGCTCCGGCGTTTTCACTTCACCACCGGCAGAAGGTTCTGTAGGCGCACGCACACCCGGCTGGCGACTTTCCAGCTCTTTGATGTAGCGCCAGCGTTCTTCTGGTTTTGGTGGTAGTCCGTTTCCGGTCACTTTCTGGCTTTGCAGCGTCTCGGACTCTTCTTTCTTGTGATGCGTAATGAAGTACAGACCACCGATAAAGGTCACAAGAACGGCGGCAGCAATAGCGACCATAGCGGGAGAAACCGCAGGCAGATTTCGTTGCTTTTTCCGTGAGGTGCTCTTTTTTCGCCGCGAAGGTGCCGGTTGGCTGCGGCGTACATAATCTCGTTGTGCCACTATCGTTTCGCTGTATTTATTCGTTCGTCAGCCCGCCATGTTACTTAAGCGGCGGGCCTTTGACCAGTCACGGCAGTCTTAAAGGTTTACTTTAAGGTAACGCGCGTGTTGATCCCCGGATGATAAGTTCGCAGTCCATTAAACGAGAGCCACTGCCAACGTGTTGCCCCTGCATTTGATCAAGCAATAACAGCATAGCTTCCCGACCGATTTCGTAACGCGGCTGCGCGATGGTTGTCAGCGGCGGATCACAAAATTGCGTCAGGTCGATGTTATCAAAACCGATTATGGAAAGGTCTTCCGGGACTTTCAGCCCCTGGCGTTTTGCCTGCGAAAGTGCGCCGAGCGCCATCACATCGCTATGGCAGAAGACAGCAGTAGGCGGTTGTGGAAGATCAAGCAGCTGTTGCATTGCTTTGCTTCCGGCTTCGAAGGTGAAGTCGCCACGGGCGATGTATTGCGGATCAACCATAATGCCGCAGCGACGCAGCGCCTGAACGTAGCCTTGCAGGCGGTAGTGACACAGCGGCATCTCTTCGGGACCGGCTATACAGCCAATCCGTTTATGCCCTTGCTCATATAAATAATTTACTGCATCAAATGCGGCGGTCAGATTGTCGATATGAACGGTAGGCAGCTCCAGTTCCGGTGCAAATTCGTTCGCCATCACCATCGGCGGCAGATTACGCTGTTCCTCAATGCTGGCATCAAACGGCAGCCTTGAACCCAGCAGCAACATGCCATCAATTTGCTTGGTGATGATCAAATCGATAAAGGTTTTTTCCTGCTGATTTTGATGCGCACAGTCGCCAATCAGCACCAGATATCCGTGATTTGCCGCCGTAACTTCGATACCGCGAATAATTTCGCTAAAGAAGGGATCGCAGATATCCGGGACAATCACCAGAATGGTGCGGGATTCATTACGCTTGACGTTGCGTCCCATAGGCTGCGGTAAATAACCCACTTCCCGGGCCGCTTTTTCAACCCGATTACGGGTGGCCTGGGAGACTTTATCGGGATTCATTAATGCTCGGGAGACAGTCGCTGTAGAGACTTTTGCCTTGAGGGCAACGTCTTTCATGGTCGCGGCAGTTTCCTGCTTCTTCGCTTTCACACTCACTCCTCGCCTGGCACGTCAGGCGTACTACATCCATGTTTACTTCACATCGGCAACATTTTTAGCAGATAGCGCGTGAAAACGGTTACAGAATTTTCATGAAAAGTGTGATGAATATTGAATTTTTCGATCCGCCTCGCATCGTTTGCGCATTAGCCCTCGATGGGATCGACATCCAGCACCCATTTCACCTTACGGGAATCCGGTATTGTATTAATAAGCGCCAGCGTACCATTGATGATGTGCTGTAATCGCACGCGGGAAGGGTGCTGCAACAAAATTTGCCAGCGCCAGCGGCCGCCACGTTTAGGTGCCAGTGCCGGAACGGGACCGAGAACCCACAGTTTGTCGTCTGCAAGCGGGCTGGCGAGGATGAGATTACGCAGTTGTTGCAGGAACAGCGGCGCGTGCTGATTGTTATGATCTTCCGCCCGCACAATCACATGGCTGGTCCATGGCGGCAGCTGCATCATGCGTCGCTCAGCCAGCGCCTGTTCGGCAAAGGCGTCGTAGCCTTTATAGAGCAACGTTTGCAATAGCGGGTGTTCTGGATGATGCGTTTGCAGCACCACTTCGCCCTGTTTACCCGCACGCCCGGCACGACCGGCGACCTGGGTGTAAAGCTGGGCAAAACGCTCTGCCGAGCGAAAATCGGCAGAAAACAGCGCACCGTCCACATCCAGTAACGCCACCAGCGTCACATCCGGAAAGTGGTGACCTTTCGCCAGCATTTGCGTGCCGATCAAGATCCTCGCGCCGCCGCGATGCACTTCCGCCAGTTGTTGTTCCAGCGCTCCTTTGCGGCTGGTGGTATCGCGGTCGATACGAGAAATGGGCACACCAGGGAACAGCGGCGCAAGCGTCTGTTCAAGCTGTTCGGTGCCCAGCCCCACCGGCACCAGGTGCGTGGAACCGCAGGAAGGGCACTGGCGCGGCACCGGACGCTGACTGTCGCAATGGTGGCAGCGCAAATGCTGTTGCGCCTGATGCAGCGTGTAGTAGTGATCGCAACGTGGGCATTCGGCTATCCAGCCACAGTCGTGGCACAGTAGCGCAGGCGCAAACCCTCGGCGGTTAAGAAAGAGGATAACCTGATTGTTGGCCTGTAAATGCTGGCGCATACGGGTGATTAACGCCGGAGCCAGCCCCGCCTGCACCTTCTGACCTTTTAAATCCAGCACGTGTTGAATTGCCGGACGCGCATTCCCCGCCCGACGCGTCAGGCGCAGCAGGCGGTATTTTTTCTGCTGGACGTTGCATAACGTTTCCAGTGCGGGTGTTGCGGAGCCAAGAATAATCGGGATTTGCTCACTGTGCGCACGATAAACCGCCAGGTCGCGGGCATGATAGCGCCAGCCTTCCTGCTGCTTGTAGGAACTGTCGTGCTCTTCATCAATGACAATCACGCCGAGATTTTTAAACGGCGTAAACAGCGCGGAGCGGGTGCCGATCACAATCGCCGCCTCACCATTTTTCGCTTTCAACCACGCCGAAAGACGCTCGCTGTCGTTCAGGCCGGAATGCAGAACTTCTACGGGGGCATTAAAACGTTCACGAAAACGGGCGATAGTTTGCGGCGTCAGGCCGATTTCCGGCACCATCACCAGCGCCTGTTTGCCCTGAGCGAGCACGTTTTCCAGTACACTGAGATAAACCTCCGTTTTACCGGAACCGGTAACGCCCGCCAGCAGCCAGGCAGAGAAGGTATCCGCCGCACTATGAATTGCGCCAACGGCGGTGGCCTGTTCAGTATTCAATCGCAACCGCTCACCAGAAACGGCATAATTCTTTCGCCAGTCACTAAACTCTGGTGTTTCACTTGCTAAATCACACAGACCTTTTTTGCGCAGCGCCTGCAACGCGGCATCATTAAATTCGAGCGTGGCAACCTGGTCGCGCCAGATTTTGCCTTGCCGTAACGCTGCCAGCGCCTGTTGTTGCTTGGGTGAGCGTTTCAGGCTGTTCAGATCCACCGCCTGACCTTGTTCAGTGGCAAACCAGTACCACATCGGCGCGTTCGCCGCAGGCCGCCCCTGGCGTAGTAAAATCGGCAAGGCATGAAACAGCACATCGCCAATCGGATGATGATAGTAATCTGCCGCCCAGAGCAGTAATCGCCAGACGGAGTGAGTAAATACCGGCTCAACGTCCAGCACTTCAACTACCGCTTTCAGCTCGTTGAGCGGCAGCTCGCTGACATCGCTAACTGACACCACAACCCCGATGCGCTCCTGCTGTTTGCCAAACGGCACGCGCACGCGACACCCGGCTTTGACCGTCATGCCTTCTGGCAGCAGATAGTCAAAGGTACGGGGAAGCGGAACGGGCAAGGCAACGTGGGCAACGGGCATAGCATCATCCTGACTTGAAATTCGGTGGGTTAGTATACACATTGCCGTAGAAGAGTGCGGATCAGTTTGCATACGCTGGTTAATTTCTGTATGATTTCGCGCCTTCGTACGAAATGATCGTATTGAAGCTATACTTTTAACATCGCGTGGTGTCTGGCGTTAGGGCTGGAAGAGCGACGCGGCCTTAAACCGAGGTTTTCCCATGAAAAAAGATATTCACCCGAAATACGAAGAAATTACTGCTAGCTGCTCTTGCGGTAACGTAATGAAAATCCGCTCCACCGTTGGTCATGACCTGAACCTCGACGTGTGCAGCAAGTGCCACCCGTTCTTCACTGGCAAACAGCGTGATGTTGCTACCGGTGGCCGTGTTGACCGCTTCAACAAGCGTTTCAACATCCCGGGCAGCAAATAAGACCGGATTTCCGAAAAAAGCGCCGCACGGCGCTTTTTTTGTGCCTGAATTTTGGTCGTATTACCACGAAAACAGCGGCCATTCTTTGGCGACAGTGGTGAGTTGTGGTGCATCGAAAACAGCTTGTGGTGAGACCACCGTTTCCTCAAGCGGAATATTTTTGCCGTAGCGTTCTTTGAGCTTTGCCTGAACTAGCGGGTTACTAAGATCGAACTCTTTCAGCTTCTGCTGTTCGCCCACACGCATTCCCAGCGCATTCTGGTAAACCTTCCACACCACTTCCGAACAGTACTGGCGATCGTCGCTCCACGAGAAGCTGAAATCGTACGGTTTGCCGAGATAACGTTTTGCCGTTTGCGCCAGTTTTTGCTGTTGTTTAACACTCAGTCCGCCTTCAACGCGGCGAACAACGTATTTGCCCTTTTCACCATGGGCAATCCACTGCTTGAGCGGGGTGTATTTCACCGGGCCGACCGCTTCAAAAACGTAGGGCTTTTTGTTACGCATCACCAGCATACCGGTGTGGCTGTAATCGGAATGGGTCGCCAGTTGGATCGCTTTACTTTGCGATGAGCGAGAGATCTGAAAGATGATGTCGCCGGTTTGTGGTTGCCAGGCAAATGCAGGCACAGAAACCAGCAGACCGGGGATCAGTAGCCTGATTTTCATCGTTAAACGTCCATGTATAAAAAAAGCGGCAGGTTAACTCCGCGCCGCTCTTTTCCGCTTTAGTATTCCCACGTCTCCGGGTTAATCCCCATCTCACGCATGATCTCTTTTGCCGCTTCCGGGATTTCGTCGCTGCGCTCTTTACGCAGATCGGCATCATCCGGCAAAGGTTGCCCGGTAAAGGCATGCAGAAACGCTTCGCACAGCAGCTCGCTGTTGGTAGCGTGACGCAGGTTGTTCACCTGACGACGCGTGCGTTCATCGGTGAGGATTTTTAACACCTTAAGAGGAATGGAAACCGTAATCTTTTTGACTTGTTCACTCTTCTTGCCGTGCTCAGCGTATGGGCTGATATATTCGCCGCTCCATTCAGCCATGAGATACTTAATCCTCTTCGTCAATAAATTGAGACCAGACCACACAGTTAGTGTGGGTACTGACCGTAAACCCGCATAGTTTACCGTACAGGCGTTACCGTGACATCGTGTAATGCACCTGTCGGCGTGATAATGCATATAATTTTAACGGCTATTTGGGATTTGCTCAATCTATACGCAAAGAAGTTTAGATGTCCAGATGTATTGACGTCCATTAACACAATGTTTACTCTGGTGCCTGACATTTCACCGACCAAGCCCAGGGAACTTCATCACATGACGCGTAAACAGGCCACCATCGCAGTGCGTAGCGGGTTAAATGACGACGAACAGTATGGTTGCGTTGTCCCACCGATCCATCTTTCCAGCACCTATAACTTTACCGGATTTAATGAACCGCGCGCGCATGATTACTCGCGTCGTGGCAACCCAACGCGCGATGTGGTTCAGCGTGCGCTGGCAGAACTGGAAGGCGGTGCCGGTGCCGTACTTACTAATACCGGCATGTCCGCGATTCACCTGGTAACGACCGTCTTTTTGAAACCGGGCGATCTGCTGGTTGCGCCGCACGACTGCTATGGCGGCAGCTATCGCCTGTTCGACAGCCTGGCTAAACGTGGTTGCTATCGCGTGTTGTTTGTTGATCAAGGCGATGAACATGCATTACGGGCAGCGCTGGCAGAAAAACCCAAACTGGTACTGGTAGAAAGCCCAAGTAATCCATTGTTACGCGTCGTGGATATTGCGAAAATCTGCCATCTGGCAAGGGAAGTCGGGGCGGTGAGCGTGGTGGATAACACCTTCTTAAGCCCGGCATTACAAAATCCGCTGGCATTAGGTGCCGATCTGGTGTTGCATTCATGCACGAAATATCTGAACGGTCACTCAGACGTGGTGGCCGGCGTGGTGATTGCTAAAGATCCGGACGTTGTCACTGAACTTGCCTGGTGGGCAAACAATATTGGCGTGACGGGCGGCGCGTTTGACAGCTATCTGCTGCTACGCGGGTTGCGAACTCTGGTGCCGCGTATGGAGCTGGCCCAGCGCAACGCGCAGGCGATTGTGAAATATCTGCAAACCCAGCCGTTGGTGAAAAAACTGTATCACCCGTCGCTGCCGGAAAATCAGGGGCATGAAATTGCCGCGCGCCAGCAAAAAGGCTTTGGCGCAATGTTGAGTTTTGAACTGGATGGCGATGAGCAGACGCTGCGTCGTTTCTTGGGCGGGCTGTCGTTGTTTACGCTGGCGGAATCATTAGGGGGAGTGGAAAGTTTAATCTCTCACGCCGCAACCATGACACATGCAGGCATGGCACCAGAAGCGCGTGCTGCCGCCGGGATCTCCGAGACGCTGCTGCGTATCTCCACCGGTATTGAAGATGGCGAAGATTTAATTGCCGACCTGGAAAATGGCTTCCGGGCTGCAAACAAGGGGTAAAAATGAGTGTGATTGCGCAGGCAGGGGCGAAAGGTCGTCAACTGCATAAATTTGGTGGCAGTAGTCTGGCTGATGTGAAGTGTTATTTGCGTGTCGCGGGCATTATGGCGGAGTACTCTCAGCCTGACGATATGATGGTGGTTTCCGCCGCCGGTAGCACCACTAACCAGCTGATTAACTGGTTGAAACTAAGCCAGACCGATCGTCTCTCTGCGCATCAGATTCAACAAACGCTGCGTCGCTATCAGTGCGATCTGATTAGCGGCCTGCTACCCGCCGAAGAAGCCGATAGCCTCATTAGTGCCTTTATCAGCGATCTTGAGCGCCTGGCGGCGCTGCTCGACAGCGGTATTAACGACGCGGTGTATGCGGAAGTGGTGGGCCACGGCGAAGTGTGGTCGGCGCGCCTGATGTCTGCGGTGCTTAATCAACAAGGGCTGTCAGCGGCCTGGCTTGATGCCCGCGAGTTTTTACGCGCTGAACGCGCTGCGCAACCGCAGGTTGATGAAGGGCTTTCTTACCCGTTGCTGCAACAGCTACTGGTACAACATCCAGGCAAACGTCTGGTGGTGACCGGGTTTATCAGCCGTAACAACGCCGGTGAAACGGTGCTGCTGGGGCGTAACGGTTCCGACTATTCCGCGACACAAATCGGTGCGCTGGCGGGTGTTTCTCGTGTAACCATCTGGAGCGACGTCGCCGGGGTATACAGTGCCGACCCGCGTAAAGTGAAAGATGCCTGTCTGCTGCCATTGCTGCGTCTGGATGAGGCCAGCGAACTGGCGCGTCTGGCGGCTCCCGTTCTTCACGCCCGTACTTTACAGCCAGTTTCTGGCAGCGAAATCGACCTGCAACTGCGCTGTAGCTACACGCCGGATCAAGGTTCCACGCGCATTGAACGCGTGCTGGCCTCCGGTACTGGTGCGCGTATTGTCACCAGCCATGATGATGTCTGCTTGATTGAGTTTCAGGTGCCCGCCAGCCAGGATTTCAAACTGGCGCATAAAGAGATCGACCAGATCCTGAAACGTGCTCAGGTGCGCCCACTGGCGGTTGGCGTGCATAACGATCGCCAGTTGCTGCAATTTTGCTACACCTCAGAAGTGGCCGACAGTGCGCTGAAAATCCTCGACGAAGCGGGATTACCTGGCGAACTGCGTCTGCGTCAGGGGCTGGCGCTGGTGGCGATGGTTGGTGCAGGCGTCACCCGTAACCCGCTACATTGCCACCGCTTCTGGCAGCAACTGAAAGGCCAGCCGGTCGAATTTACCTGGCAGTCGGATGACGGCATCAGCCTGGTGGCAGTACTGCGCACCGGGCCGACCGAAAGCCTGATTCAGGGTCTGCATCAGTCCGTCTTTCGCGCGGAAAAACGCATCGGCCTGGTATTGTTCGGCAAGGGCAATATCGGTTCCCGCTGGCTGGAACTGTTCGCCCGTGAGCAGAGCACGCTTTCGGCGCGTACCGGCTTTGAATTTGTGCTGGCAGGCGTGGTGGACAGCCGCCGCAGCCTGTTGAGCTATGACGGGCTGGACGCCAGCCGCGCGTTAGCCTTCTTCAACGATGAAGCGGTCGAGCAGGATGAAGAGTCGCTGTTCCTGTGGATGCGCGCCCATCCGTATGATGATTTAGTGGTGTTGGACGTTACCGCCAGCCAGCTGCTTGCTGATCAGTATCTCGATTTTGCCAGCCACGGTTTCCACGTCATCAGTGCCAACAAACTGGCAGGAGCCAGCGACAGCAATAAATATCGCCAGATCCACGACGCCTTCGAAAAAACCGGGCGTCACTGGCTGTACAATGCCACTGTCGGTGCGGGCTTGCCGATCAACCACACCGTGCGCGATCTGATCGACAGCGGCGATACTATTTTGTCGATCAGCGGGATCTTCTCTGGCACGCTCTCCTGGCTGTTCCTGCAATTCGACGGTAGCGTGCCGTTTACCGAGCTGGTGGATCAGGCGTGGCAGCAGGGCTTAACCGAGCCTGATCCGCGTGATGACCTTTCCGGCAAAGACGTGATGCGCAAGCTGGTGATTCTGGCGCGTGAAGCGGGTTACGACATCGAACCAGATCAGGTGCGCGTGGAATCGCTGGTGCCTGCCCATTGCGAAGGCGGTAGCATCGACCATTTCTTTGAAAACGGCGATGAACTTAACGAGCAGATGGTGCAACGGCTGGAAGCGGCCCGCGAAATGGGGCTGGTGCTGCGCTACGTGGCGCGTTTCGATGCCAATGGCAAAGCGCGTGTGGGCGTGGAAGCGGTGCGTGAAGACCATCCGCTGGCATCACTGCTGCCGTGCGATAACGTCTTTGCCATCGAAAGCCGCTGGTATCGCGATAACCCTCTGGTGATCCGTGGGCCTGGCGCGGGGCGCGACGTCACCGCAGGGGCGATTCAGTCGGATATTAACCGGCTGGCGCAGTTGTTGTAATCCTGAGTCAGAGAAAGCAGTATTTGCGTAACGCGCCCTGCGGAAAGCGGGGCGCTGTGCGTAAATTCTGTCTGTTTATGTAGCCAGTCGATAAAATGTCTGCTGGTTGCTAAAGAGAGCATTTGGGCTTTGCTACTCTTTCCGCCCGTTAATGCACATACCATTTTACGATTTTTTCCCTGAACCCAGAGTTGCCACTGATTTTTCCACCAGCCGTGATAAGTTGTTCCCTGAAAACGCCAGGGCATATTATCGGTATCGTCAGCTATTTCCTCTTCAATAAACCAAATCTCACCTTGCTGTTGGCGAAACAGATCAGCCCATGCCGTAATAATGGCACCTCTTAAAAAACACTCGTGTGAAATTACATGTGTTTTTACTGTAGGGAAGAGAATATTCAGTACTCTGAAATGCCCGTGCGCTGTGATAACCGGACGCAGAATAACACCTTTAGCATTGCGTTTGAGCGCTGCGCTGCCATACTGAATTTCATCAAACTGACTGCGGCGTAGAAATTGTGCTTCGCGCATATCAACGCGTTGTACAATATTACTCTCGTGTAACTCTGGTTCTGCATTCCCTCTGTATCGATAATGCAGACTTTCTCCAGCCTGATGCTGCGTGTAATTAGTAGAAAGATGAAGAATATTACCGCGAAGAGCATCAAAACTGATTAAAACATACAGTTTCTGCCCGCTGCTGACTCCCTGAAATGGCACGAGAAAAGCAACCGTTTCGATTATTTCAGGAGGCGTTATTTCTTTCTGATATTGTTTGGGTGTCCATACTTTTTTGCAGTTACGGCATTGAATGCGTTGCGAACCCTGTGGATTGTGACCATAACAAATCGTATCTGTACCATAACATACCGGGCAAAAATGGCCTTTCTCTGTTGCAAAAGTAGATAAGTGAACTGTCAACCAGTCACGAAATTGTTGCTCGTCAAACAACGGCGGGTAACTTCCGCATGCCCGACAGTGCAATGCCGGATAACCCAGTCGATAGTCGGGCCAGCTATAATCTGTCGATGTTGGCTGCCCTAAATTACGGCAACCAAACGACTTGCAGGCATTAATCGTAAACAGAGTCGACATATATCACCAACGATTTCACAAGGTCGTTGATTTTGTCCGGCAACGCTCCCCTGTGGATGTGATTACTCTCACATAAATAACTCTTTCAGAACGTAATGTAGCAATCCTTTAAATCACTGAAAGGGACTATTTATGAAAATTAAAATACTTGCTGCGGGTATCGCATTAACATTGCCGTTCTGGGCTTGCGCCAAAGATGTCACCATCATTTATACCAACGACCTCCATGCGCATGTCGAGCCTTATAAAGTGCCGTGGATCGCTGACGGTAAACGGGATATTGGTGGCTGGGCAAATATCACTACGCTGGTTAAGCAAGAAAAAGCAAAAAATAAAGCGACATGGTTTTTTGATGCGGGTGATTATTTTACCGGGCCATATATCAGCAGCCTGACCAAAGGTAAGGCTATTATCGATATTATGAATACTATGCCGTTTGATGCCGTCACGATAGGCAACCATGAATTTGACCACGGCTGGGACAACACATTATTACAGTTGAGTCAGGCAAAATTCCCTATTGTGCAGGGCAATGTTTTTTATCAGAACAGCAGTAAATCATTCTGGGATAAGCCCTATACCATCATCGAAAAAGACGGTGTGAAAATAGGCGTTATAGGTTTGCACGGTGTATTTGCCTTTAATGACACGGTATCTGCGGCAACGCGAGTGGGTATTGAGGCGCGTGATGAAATTAAATGGCTACAACGTTATATCGATGAACTTAAAGGCAAGGTTGATTTGACCGTCGCCCTGATCCATGAAGGTGTTCCGGCCCGCCAGTCCAGTATGGGAGGCACAGATGTGCGTCGCGCGCTGGATAAAGATATTCAGACGGCAAGTCAGGTGAAAGGGCTGGATATTTTGATCACCGGACATGCGCATGTGGGTACGCCGAAACCGATTAAAGTCGGCAATACGCTCATCCTCTCCACTGACAGCGGCGGGATTGATGTGGGCAAACTGGTCCTCGACTACAAAGAGAAGCCGCATGATTTTACGGTGAAAAACTTCGAGCTTAAAACCATTTACGCCGACGAGTGGAAGCCCGATCCGCAAACGAAACAGGTGATCGACGGCTGGAATAAAAAGCTTGATGAAGTGGTGCAACAAACGGTCGCGCAATCGCCGGTTGAATTAAAACGTGCCTATGGTGAATCGGCTTCCCTCGGGAACCTGGCGGCGGACGCTTTACTGGTAGCGGCGGGTAAAAACACCCAATTGGCGTTAACCAACTCTGGTGGTATTCGCAATGAGATCCCCGCAGGGGCGATTACGATGGGCGGCGTCATCAGTACCTTCCCGTTCCCCAATGAACTGGTGACGATGGATCTCACAGGTAAACAATTACGCAGTTTGATGGAACACGGCGCAAGTTTAAGTAATGGCGTTTTACAGGTATCGAAAGGCCTGGAAATGAAGTACGACAGCAGTAAGCCGGTTGGTCAGCGGGTAATCACGCTGGCTCTGAATGGCAAACCCATTGAAGATGCGACGATTTACCACATTGCTACTCAGAGTTTCCTTGCTGATGGTGGAGATGGTTTTACCGCCTTTACCGAAGGGAAAGCGCGTAACACAACGGGCGGTTATTACGTTTATCACGCCGTGGTTGATTACTTCAAAGCGGGTAACACCATCACGGATGAACAGATCAACGGTATGCGCGTGAAAGATATCAAGTAAAAGTACGTATTGAGTTGATTCATCTGTTTGTTACCAGTTGATTTTGCAGATCCAGTATTCGGCCTACGCGAGGGCGCAGGCCGAATCAGATGCCTTAGCATCACCATCCGGTGGCAGGACGTTGTTTTTCGAATAAGCCCAGGTGTCGCTGTGTTGTCAGAATATCAGTCAAAACGTGCGAGGTGGATTGCGCTATAGAGAAATCTTTTATCGCCTCTAATTAAGATGAGTTTTTTTCAACTTCCCTGATTTTTCCTCACCATCATTGGTCATTTTTCGGTTGACGCCCCTCGGCTTTTCCTTCATCTTTACATCTGGACGTCTAAATGGATAGATGTTCACAACACAACATATAACTACAAGCGATTGATGAGGTAAGGTATGAGCTTTTTTCACGCCAGCCAGCGGGATGCCCTGAATCAGAGTCTGGCAGAAGTCCAGGGGCAGATTAACGTTTCGTTCGAGTTTTTCCCGCCGCGTACCAGTGAAATGGAGCAGACCCTGTGGAACTCCATCGATCGCCTTAGCAACCTGAAACCGAAGTTTGTGTCGGTGACCTATGGCGCGAACTCCGGCGAGCGCGACCGTACGCACAGCATTATTAAAGGCATTAAAGATCGCACTGGTCTGGAAGCGGCACCGCATCTTACTTGCATTGATGCGACGCCCGACGAGCTGCGCACCATTGCACGTGACTACTGGAATAACGGTATTCGTCATATCGTGGCGCTGCGTGGTGACCTGCCGCCGGGAAGTGGTAAGCCAGAAATGTATGCTTCTGACCTGGTGACGCTGTTAAAAGAAGTGGCAGATTTCGATATCTCCGTGGCGGCGTATCCGGAAGTTCACCCGGAAGCAAAAAGCGCTCAGGCGGATTTGCTTAATCTGAAACGCAAAGTCGATGCCGGAGCCAACCGCGCGATTACTCAGTTCTTCTTTGATGTCGAAAGCTACCTGCGTTTTCGTGACCGCTGTGTCTCGGCGGGCATTGATGTGGAAATCATTCCGGGAATTTTGCCGGTATCTAACTTTAAACAGGCGAAGAAATTTGCCGACATGACCAATGTGCGTATTCCGGCGTGGATGGCACAAATGTTCGACGGGCTTGATGATGATGCCGAAACCCGCAAGCTGGTGGGCGCGAATATCGCCATGGATATGGTGAAGATTTTAAGCCGTGAAGGAGTGAAAGATTTCCACTTCTATACGCTTAACCGTGCTGAAATGAGTTACGCGATTTGCCATACGCTGGGTGTTCGACCTGGTTTATAAATAGTGTGGCTTTTGTGAAAATCACACAGTGATCACAAATTTTAAACAGAGCACAAAATGCTGCCTCGAAATGAGGGCGGGAAAATAAGGGTGTCAGCCTTGTTTTCTCCCTCATTACTTGAAGGATATAAAGCTAAAACCCTTTTTTATAAAGCATTTGTCCGAATTCGGACATAATCAAAAAAGCTTAATTACGATCAATTTGATCTACATCTCTTTAACCAACAATATGTAAGATCTCAACTATCGCATCCGTGGATTAATTCAATTATAACTTCTCTCTAACGCTGTGTATCGTAACGGTAACACTGTAGAGGGGAGCACATTGATGAGCACGTCAGACGATATCCATAACACGACAGCCACTGGCAAATGCCCGTTCCATCAGGGCGGTCACGACCAGAGCGCAGGTGGGGGCACAACCACGCGCGACTGGTGGCCAAATCAACTCCGTGTTGACCTGTTAAACCAACATTCTAATCGTTCTAACCCGCTGGGTGAGGACTTTGACTACCGCAAAGAATTCAGCAAATTAGATTACTACGGTCTGAAAAAAGATCTGAAAGCCCTGCTGACAGAATCTCAGCCGTGGTGGCCTGCCGACTGGGGCAGCTACGCCGGTCTGTTTATTCGTATGGCCTGGCACGGCGCGGGTACTTACCGTTCAATCGACGGGCGCGGCGGCGCGGGTCGTGGTCAGCAACGTTTTGCACCGCTGAACTCCTGGCCGGATAACGTAAGCCTCGATAAAGCGCGTCGCCTGTTGTGGCCAATCAAACAGAAATATGGTCAGAAAATCTCCTGGGCCGACCTGTTTATCCTCGCGGGTAACGTGGCGCTGGAAAACTCCGGCTTCCGTACCTTCGGTTTTGGTGCCGGTCGTGAAGACGTCTGGGAACCGGATCTGGATGTTAACTGGGGTGATGAAAAAGCCTGGCTGACCCACCGTCATCCGGAAGCACTGGCGAAAGCACCGCTGGGCGCAACCGAGATGGGCCTGATTTACGTTAACCCGGAAGGCCCGGATCACAGCGGCGAACCGCTTTCTGCGGCAGCAGCTATCCGCGCGACCTTCGGCAACATGGGCATGAACGACGAAGAAACCGTGGCGCTGATTGCGGGTGGTCATACGCTGGGTAAAACCCACGGTGCCGGTCCGACATCAAACGTAGGTCCTGATCCAGAAGCTGCACCGATTGAAGAACAAGGTTTAGGCTGGGCGAGCACTTACGGCAGCGGCGTTGGCGCAGATGCCATTACCTCTGGTCTGGAAGTAGTCTGGACCCAGACGCCGACCCAGTGGAGCAACTATTTCTTCGAGAACCTGTTCAAGTATGAGTGGGTACAGACCCGCAGTCCGGCTGGCGCAATCCAGTTCGAAGCGGTAGACGCACCGGAAATTATCCCGGATCCGTTCGATCCGTCGAAGAAACGTAAACCGACAATGCTGGTGACCGACCTGACGCTGCGTTTTGATCCTGAGTTCGAGAAGATCTCTCGTCGTTTCCTCAACGATCCGCAGGCGTTCAACGAAGCCTTTGCCCGTGCCTGGTTCAAACTGACGCACAGGGATATGGGGCCGAAATCTCGCTACATCGGACCGGAAGTACCGAAAGAAGATCTGATCTGGCAAGATCCGCTGCCGCAGCCGATCTACAACCCGACCGAGCAGGACATTATCGATCTGAAATTCGCGATTGCGGATTCTGGTCTGTCTGTCAGCGAACTGGTATCGGTGGCCTGGGCGTCTGCTTCTACCTTCCGTGGTGGCGACAAACGTGGTGGTGCCAATGGTGCACGTCTGGCATTAATGCCGCAGCGCGACTGGGATGTGAACGCCGCAGCCGTTCGTGCTCTGCCAGTTCTGGAGAAAATTCAGAAAGAGTCTGGCAAAGCTTCGCTGGCGGATATCATCGTGCTGGCAGGTGTGGTTGGCGTTGAGAAAGCCGCAAGCGCCGCAGGTTTGAGCATTCATGTACCGTTTGCGCCGGGTCGCGTTGATGCGCGTCAGGATCAGACTGACATTGAAATGTTCGAACTGCTGGAGCCAATTGCTGACGGTTTCCGTAACTACCGCGCTCGTCTGGATGTTTCTACCACCGAGTCACTGCTGATTGATAAAGCACAGCAACTGACGCTGACCGCGCCGGAAATGACCGCGCTGGTGGGCGGGATGCGTGTACTGGGTGCCAACTTCGATGGCAGCAAAAACGGCGTCTTCACTGACCGCGTTGGTGTATTGAGTAATGACTTCTTCGTGAACTTGCTGGATATGCGTTACGAGTGGAAAGCGACCGACGAATCGAAAGAGCTGTTCGAAGGCCGTGACCGCGAAACCGGCGAAGTGAAATACACTGCCAGCCGTGCGGATCTGGTCTTTGGTTCTAACTCTGTCCTGCGTGCGGTGGCGGAAGTTTACGCCAGCAGCGATGCCCACGAGAAGTTTGTTAAAGACTTCGTGGCGGCATGGGTGAAAGTGATGAACCTCGACCGTTTCGACCTGCTGTAATCTGACCTTCTTCAGCGACTGCCTGATGGCAGTCGCTGAAGTTTCTTTACCGGCGTATAGTGTCCACAGGAAAACTACACACTGGATCTCTCATGTCTGCCGCAGGAAAGAGCAACCCACTGGCAATCAGTGGCCTGGTTGTGCTCACACTTATCTGGAGTTATAGCTGGATTTTCATGAAGCAAGTCACCAGCTACATCGGTGCCTTCGACTTCACCGCCTTACGCTGCATTTTCGGCGCTCTCGTTTTATTCATTGTCCTTTTATTACGTGGTCGCGGAATGCGCCCGACACCGTTTAAATACACCTTAGCCATTGCCCTGTTACAAACCTGTGGGATGGTTGGCCTGGCGCAGTGGGCGCTGGTTAGCGGAGGAGCGGGGAAGGTGGCGATCCTGAGCTATACCATGCCGTTCTGGGTGGTGATTTTCGCCGCGTTGTTTCTCGGTGAACGCCTGCGACGTGGGCAATATTTCGCGATACTGATTGCCGCTTTCGGCTTATTTTTGGTGTTGCAGCCGTGGCAACTCGATTTCTCTTCGATGAAAAGTGCCCTGCTGGCAATCCTCTCCGGTGTTAGTTGGGGGGCGAGCGCGATTGTCGCGAAACGCCTATACGCCCGCCATCCACGCGTGGATTTATTGTCGTTAACATCCTGGCAGATGCTTTATGCGGCGCTGGTGATGAGTGCGGTCGCTTTACTGGTGCCACAACGTGAAATTGACTGGCAGCCCACCGTGTTCTGGGCTCTGGCCTACAGTGCGATTCTGGCGACGGCGCTGGCGTGGAGCTTATGGTTGTTTGTATTGAAAAACTTGCCTGCCAGTATTGCCAGCTTAAGCACACTGGCCGTTCCCGTTTGCGGCGTACTCTTTTCCTGGTGGTTGCTCGGTGAGAATCCGGGGGCCGTTGAAGGTAGCGGTATTGTGCTGATTGTGCTGGCACTGGCGCTGGTGAGCCGTAAGAAAAAAGAAGCTGTCAGTGTAAAAAACATCTGAATTTTTTCTTCATGTGGGGCGATCGCTTATTTAACAAAATACCGATAGTGCCCCACCATCCGCCAGCTAAACAGCACGTCTTCTTCCTGCGCGCCTGCGCCAATGTTATGTATCACCAGCGGCGTACCGTCGCGGGCAAAGCCATCTGACACCACCCCAATATGCGCCAGCCCGTTATCCAGTCGCCAGGAGACAATATCGCCCGCTTGATAGTCACTGGGGTTCTTGCTGGTGGGGCGTGTTTTATCATGGCGGCTAAACCAGGTTTCCAGATTAGGCACCCGACGGTGATCGATGTTGCTGTCCGGGCGCTTTAACTGCCATTTTTGCGGGTACTCAGCAAAATTCTTCGCCATATCTTCGTGAACCAGTTTCTGCAAATCGACCTTCTGGCTGCGCAAGGCGCGGATCACCACATCGGAACATACGCCGCGTTCTTGCGGGACATCACCGCCAGGATAGGTAAGCTGCACATACGCCGGATCGTAAAATAGCGTGCTGCCGATTTGCTGTCTGGCACCGTCTGCGATGGCAAGGTTGGTGTTGGCCTGGATTTGTACCACGGTTGGTGGAACGGCCGGAGATTTTAAGGAGTTGCTGGTAAACGCCGTTAGCAGGCTGACCAGCGCCAGTGAAGCTTTCATCTGGTTCGTCCGTGAAAATAAGAGTCACAGATTCGACCTTCCGGGCTAACGATTGTTCTGTAGAGAAAATGTCCAGAAGCGGATAAAAAATTCCTGAACAACGTGTGAGTTTCAGACGGGTGATAACGTATAAAAAGTGCTCGAACAGTCCCCTCTCCCCTTTGGGGAGAGGGTTAGGGTGAGGGGAACAGGCCAGCTCCGGGGCGAATATTTACCCTCACTCCGACCCTCTCCCTGAAAGGGCGAGGGGGAAAAACATGCCCGCAGTGACGAGTGAGCCACTTTGCCTGCACTCTCAAACTCCCGGACAAGCCGGGAGTTTGGAGTAGGTTATTCCCACTCTTGCAGGAAACGCTGACCGTACTGGTCGGCTACCAGCAGTGCAGCGTAAACCTGATCTGGCGTCGCGCCGCCAGGCATGTTGTGGATGGTTTCACCTTCTGCACATGCCGCTTCTGCCACAATTCGCATTTTCGCCGGGACATCTTCTTTAATATCCAGTTGAGCGAGAGTTATTGGCAAACCTACCGCATGGCTAAGTGCAGCTACGGTTTCGATTTCCTCCACCGGCGCGTTTTCCAGAACCAGCTGCGTCAGCGTACCGAATGCCACTTTTTCACCGTGATAATAGTGATGCGCATCTGGAATAGCGGTCAGGCCGTTATGTACTGCGTGCGCCGCAGCCAGACCTCCGCTTTCAAAACCCACGCCGCTCAAATAGGTGTTCGCTTCAATCACGCGCTCCAGCGCCGGAGTCACTACATGCTGTTCGGCGGCAAGCATCGCTTTTTCGCCTTCTTCCAGCAGGGTGTTGTAGCACAGTTCAGCCAGTGCCAGCGCCGCCTGGGTGCACTTGCCGCCCGCCATGGTGGTCGCGCCGCTACGAGAGCAAGCACGCGCTTCAAACCAGGTTGCCAGCGCATCGCCGATACCCGCCGCTAACAGACGTGCAGGTGCGCCAGCGACGATTTTGGTGTCGACAATGACCATATTCGGGTTATTTGGCAACATCAGATAGCGGTCAAATTCACCATCATCGGTGTAGATAACAGACAATGCGCTGCACGGTGCATCGGTAGAGGCGATAGTCGGTGCGATCGCTACCGGAACACCCATGAAATGTGCCAGTGCTTTGGCAGTATCGAGGGTTTTTCCGCCACCGATACCGAGAATTGCGCCACACTGCGCAGTCTCCGCGATGCCACGCAGACGGTCGATCTCATTTTGCGAACATTCACCGCCAAACGGCGCAATTTCTACTACCAGTCCAGCATCTTTAAAACTTTTCTCGACAGTGGATTGAGCAAAACCTAAAACAAATTTGTCACCCACCACTAACCAGCGTTCTGCCAGCGGCTTCAGGTATTCGCCCAGACGATTAATCACATCAGCGCCCTGGATGTATTTACCCGGTGATTGAATAATGCGGTCCATAATTGCTCCTTTAGAGATGAGTAGTGCCAAATGCGGCATTCCAGTCGTGTTCGAACTTCTCTATAGCTGACTCTACCGCAGGGGTGTTGAGCATTTGTTGCGCTACATCTAAGGGCAGGGTGATGGATTCACATCCTGCCAGTAAACAGTCCAGCGCCTGACGCGGCGTTTTAAAGCTGGCCGCCAGCACCATGCTTTCTGGTGCGTGCATTTCTAACAGCGCTTGCAGCTCCTGAACCGTACGAATGCCGTCTCCGCCCTGGGCATCTACGCGGTTAACATACGGAGCAACGTATTTTGCCCCTGCCAGTGCGGCTAATAACCCTTGTGCGGCGCTATATACAGCGGTGCCAAGTGTAGTAATACCCTCTTTTTTCAGTATTTTAATTGCTGCCAGACCTTCGGAAGTCACCGGGATTTTAACCACAATGCCCGGAATGGCGTCGCGCAGGCGCTTCGCTTCTTCCACCATCCCCTGCGCGTCGCGGCTCATTGTCTGAGCAAACAGAATGCCCTCATCACCAATCGCTTTTTGCAGACGCGGCAGCACTTCCCATATGGACTCCTTGCTGGCAGCGATAATGCTCGGGTTAGTTGTCACCCCGGCAATCGGGAATATGCGTGCCAGACGTTCGACTTCTGCGACGTTAGCGGTGTCCAGATACAGTTCCATGATGTTTCCTTTTACAGTTCCAGTTCATGTTGCAGCAGGCTGGCGATAGCGTCGGCAGAGGCGGCGTTAACCAGCGCGTTACGGAATTCTTCGTGCATGATGCGGCGAGCGAGGCGCGAGAAAATGCGCATGTGCTGATCGCCCGCAGCGTGTTTGTTCAGCGTTAACATAATGATGAATTGCGCTTCATCATCGCCCCAGCGCACCGGCGCTTGCAGACGCGCTACGCTGATGGTGGATTGCTCAATATGTTCCGATTTGCTGTGGGGAATGGCAAAACTAAAGCCCAGACCGGTAGAGAAAACGGCCTCGCGCGCCCACAAGTCGGCTTCCAGTTTACGCGGATAGCGGCAGCGGCCCGCCAGCAGCAGGTTATCGGTCATGCCTTTGAGCACTTCTTCTTTGCTGCGCCAGTCGCTTTCCAGTGTGATGCACTCGGCGGTGACCAGCGGTGCGTCTTGTTGGGTCATGCGGAATTGCGCCAGCAGGTGTTCCACTTCCAGCGAAGTACGGCAGGCCATTGCCTGGTTGAGCAACTTGCGGCACTCACGGCTATCAAGTTGCGCCATTCGCGCTTTCGCCGCCGGAATTGATGGTGCGCTCATGCTCAGCTCATCCAGCCCTAAACCGACCAGCAATGGCAGCACGGAACCTTTCGCTCCCAGTTCACCGCACAGACCAATCCATTTGCCCTGGCGATGTACCGCCTGCACGGCGTAATCGAGCGCCCGCAAGAATGCTGGATTCAGGCTGTTATAGTGACGAGTAACCTTAGCGTTATCGCGATCCACTGCCAGCAGATATTGCGTCAGGTCATTACTACCAATACTAAAGAAATCAATCTCTTCACAGCATTGATCGATGATGAACATCACCGACGGCACTTCCAGCATGATGCCGAGCTGGATCTTCTCATCAAACGGAATGTGTTCGTTACGCAGTTGCTGTTTGGCTTCCGCCAGTTTTTCTTTCACCCATAAGATCTCTTCCATTGAAGAGATCATCGGGATCATGATTTTCAGGCTGCCGTGAGCGGAGGCACGGAGAATCGACCGTAGTTGTGTGGTAAATAACGACGCGTACTCTTCATAAATACGCACGGCGCGATAACCGAGGAACGGGTTTGCCTCTGCGGGAATGTTCAGATAATCAACGGGTTTGTCACCGCCAATATCCATAGTGCGCACAATAATGCTGCGTCCGTTGGCGGACTCCAGCGCCTGGCAAAAAATGTTGTACAGCTCGCTTTCGCCCGGTGCACTGGTGCGATCCATATAGAGCATTTCAGTGCGGAATAAACCAACGCCTTCCGCACCATTGCCGAATGCGGCCTGCGCTTCCACGGAGTGAGCGATGTTAGCGGCAATTTCAATGCGGATACCGTCAGCGGTACGGGCTTGTTGGGTCAGCCAGACACGCTGTTGCTCACGCAGGGCGTCCTGTACGCGGGCTTCCTGCTGATAATAACGAGCTACGGCTTCCCCTGGCTCAACCACAATCGCCCCAGCGTTGCCGTCGATATAAATCGTTTGATGCTGCCACGGAGTGAGGGCATCAATATCCACACCAACCAGCGTCGGAATGTTGAACGAACGGGCAAGGATCACCGTGTGTGACGTGGTGCCGCCGCTTTTGAGCAACAATCCTTTGAGGTGATTTTTATCCAGTTCGAGGAACTGGCTGGGGGTCAGTTCATCAGCCATACAAATGGCGGGCTGCGTCAGTTTGCCCGGTGCCGGGAAGCGTTGCTCACCGTAGATTTGCTGGAGTAACTGGAAGCAGACGTCGCGTACGTCCAGGGCACGTTCTTGCAGGTAGCTGCTGCTGGAACGGGCGAACTCTTCGCAGAAGTGGTGTGCACTGGCGACAATCGCTTCGGCACAGCTTAATCCCTCGCTGACGCCTGCCAGTAAGTGCTGACGTAAAGAAGTATCGCCAGCCAGGGATCGGTGAGCTTCCAGTATCGCGCTGGTAGCACCGTCGCTATCCAGCAGACGAAATTCAATGTTTTTCATTACCAGTGTCAGGCCGTTTTCCAGCGCGGATTGCTCGGCGTCAACGCCTTTGGCAGCAGGAAGATTACCCAGCGCATTGAGATCTAAAGAAGAGATCGGCGTCAGAATGCCGCCTGCACTACCGCTGCACACGGTGCGGGCGCGGATAATTTGCGGATTCAGATTGGTCAGTGAAACCGGCAGTGGTTCCAGTTCGTCAGATTTAACTTCCGCCAGCGGCGCATCGCAGTGGGGGAATTCATCGCGCAGCCATTGGCTTAAACGCTGGTGCGCTTCCTGTTCGTCGGCCCCGGAAATCAGTAACTGGCAGTTATCGCCCGCCAGCGTGTCGGTGCCAATCAGCGCAAGGGCGCTTTTGGCGTTGCCCTTGCGGTCAGTGCGCAGGTTATGCCACTCAATTTGTGATGAAAAAGTATTACACAGCGTTTCAACGTGGCTTGCCGGACGCGCATGTACGCCGTTAGGTAGCTCACAAATAAATTCCACAATCAGGGCCATTGCCTTTCTCCCGGTACGGTTTTCTGTTTACAGGATAAGAGCGCACGGCAACGGCCTGCCATGTGACAAATCTGCCAAAAGCTGGACAAATGTAATGTAACCGTCAATTTGCGACGCGTCTCACAAGACACCGTTCTGCGGCATGCTTCCGGGTTATCGCAAGTTATGAGGCGGATCGCATTTTTGTACTGATATTACAAAAGTCCAGTAAATGGCCTTTTTATCCACTGTTTGCTCCGCCTGCGATTGCCTATTGTTTCCTCCATCAAAAATATGGACATGGGCTTTTGCAAGCCCGGGAGCAGCTTATGAATGAGTTGGTGCAGATCCTGAAAAATACCCGTCAGCACTTAATGACGGGCGTTTCACACATGATTCCCTTCGTGGTATCGGGCGGTATTTTGCTGGCGGTTTCCGTCATGTTGTATGGCAAAGGCGCAGTGCCGGATGCCGTAGCCGATCCGAATCTGAAAAAACTGTTTGATATCGGCGTTGCGGGTTTGACGCTGATGGTGCCTTTCCTCGCCGCTTACATTGGTTACTCCATTGCAGAGCGTTCTGCGCTGGCTCCGTGCGCTATCGGTGCCTGGGTTGGTAACAGCTTTGGTGCGGGCTTCTTTGGTGCACTGATCGCCGGGATTATCGGCGGCATCGTGGTGCATTACCTGAAGAAAATTCCGGTGCATAAAGTTCTGCGCTCGGTGATGCCAATCTTCATCATTCCTATCGTCGGCACACTGATTACCGCAGGCATCATGATGTGGGGGCTGGGCGAGCCTGTGGGGGCATTGACCAACAGCCTGACTCAGTGGCTTCAGGGGATGCAGCAGGGCAGCATTGTTATGCTGGCGGTGATCATGGGCCTGATGCTGGCGTTCGATATGGGCGGTCCGGTTAACAAAGTGGCCTATGCCTTCATGCTGATTTGCGTTGCTCAGGGTGTTTATACCGTGGTGGCCATTGCTGCCGTGGGTATTTGTATTCCGCCGCTGGGGATGGGGCTGGCGACGCTGATTGGTCGTAAAAATTTCTCCGCAGAAGAGCGCGAAACCGGTAAAGCGGCGCTGGTGATGGGGTGCGTTGGGGTTACTGAAGGGGCGATTCCTTTCGCCGCTGCCGATCCGCTGCGTGTTATTCCTTCCATCATGGTCGGTTCAGTTTGTGGTGCGGTAACTGCGGCACTGGTCGGTGCACAGTGCTATGCAGGCTGGGGTGGTCTGATTGTGCTGCCGGTGGTTGAAGGCAAGCTGGGTTATATCGCAGCAGTGGCTGTCGGAGCAGTGGTGACGGCAGTCTGCGTGAACGTGCTGAAAAGTCTGGCGCGTAAAAATGGGTCTTCGACTGATGAAAAAGAAGACGACCTGGATTTGGATTTTGAAATTAATTAATTGAGGAACGAGCCATGACGAAAATTATTGCAGTAACCGCGTGTCCATCTGGTGTTGCCCATACCTATATGGCGGCAGAGGCGCTGGAAAGTGCCGCGAAAGCGAAAGGCTGGGAAGTGAAAGTAGAAACCCAGGGGTCAATTGGTCTGGAAAATGAACTGACAGCGGAAGACGTGGCGAGCGCCGATATGGTGATTCTGACCAAAGATATCGGCATCAAGTTTGAAGAGCGTTTTGCTGGCAAGACCATCGTGCGCGTCAACATCAGCGACGCGGTAAAACGCGCTGATGCCATTATGAGCAAAATTGAAGCTCACCTGGCACAAACCGCTTAAGTTCTTATCCCGCCCGTAAGGGCGGGTTCGCTTTCCCACAGGAGTTCCTCATGACGAATCGTATCTCTCGCCTCAAAACTGCACTGTTTGCCAATACCCGTGAAATCTCGCTGGAGCGTGCGCTGCTTTATACCGCCAGCCATCGGCAAACCGAAGGCGAACCGGTGATATTGCGCCGGGCGAAAGCAACAGCGTATATCCTTGAACATGTTGAAATTTCGATTCGTGATGAAGAACTGATTGCCGGTAACCGCACCGTAAAACCGCGCGCCGGGATTATGTCGCCGGAAATGGACCCTTACTGGCTGCTGAAAGAGCTGGATCAATTCCCGACGCGTCCGCAGGACCGCTTTGCTATCAGCGAAGAAGATAAACGTATCTACCGTGAAGAGTTGTTCCCGTACTGGGAAAAACGTTCGATGAAAGATTTCATTAACGGGCAGATGACGGATGAAGTAAAAGCCGCGACCAGCACGCAGATTTTCAGCATCAACCAGACGGATAAAGGCCAGGGGCACATTATTATTGATTACCCGCGCCTGCTGAATCACGGGCTGGGTGAGCTGGTAGCGCAAATGCAGCAACATTGTCAGCAACAGCCGGAGAATCACTTTTATCAGGCCGCGTTGTTACTGCTGGAAGCCTCGCAGAAACACATTTTGCGTTACGCCGAACTGGCGGAAACGATGGCGGCAAACTGCACAGATGCCCAGCGTCGCGAAGAGCTGCTGACTATTGCGGAGATCTCCCGCCATAACGCGCAACATAAGCCGCAGACGTTCTGGCAGGCGTGCCAGTTATTCTGGTACATGAACATCATTCTGCAATACGAATCCAACGCCAGTTCGCTGTCTTTAGGGCGCTTCGACCAGTATATGTTGCCGTTCTATCAGGCATCATTAACCCAGGGCGAAGATCCGGCGTTCCTGAAAGAACTGCTCGAATCTTTATGGGTGAAATGCAACGACATCGTGCTGTTGCGCTCCACCAGTAGCGCGCGTTATTTCGCCGGTTTCCCGACCGGCTATACCGCACTGCTCGGCGGGTTAACCGAGAACGGACGTAGCGCGGTGAACGTACTTTCGTTCCTCTGTCTCGACGCCTATCAAAGTGTGCAATTACCGCAACCGAACCTGGGGGTGCGCACTAACGCCTTGATCGACACGCCGTTCCTGATGAAAACCGCCGAAACCATTCGCCTCGGCACCGGTATTCCGCAAATCTTTAACGATGAAGTGGTGGTGCCAGCGTTCCTCAACCGTGGCGTTTCGCTGGAAGATGCACGCGACTATTCCGTAGTGGGCTGTGTGGAATTATCTATTCCCGGCAGAACCTACGGCTTGCATGACATCGCGATGTTTAATCTGCTGAAAGTGATGGAAATCTGCCTGCATGAAAATGAAGGCAACGCTGCGCTGACTTATGAAGGTTTACTGGAGCAGATCCGCGCCAAGATCAGCCACTACATCACCCTGATGGTTGAGGGCAGCAATATTTGCGATATCGGTCACCGTGACTGGGCACCTGTACCGCTGCTCTCATCGTTTATCAGCGATTGTCTGGAAAAAGGCCGCGATATTACCGATGGCGGTGCGCGTTATAACTTCTCCGGCGTACAGGGGATCGGTATCGCCAACCTGAGCGATTCTCTCCATGCGTTGAAAGGTATGGTTTTTGAGCAACAGCGTTTAAGTTTTGACGAATTGCTGTCGGTATTAAAAGCCAACTTCGCAACGCCAGAAGGCGAAAAAGTCCGTGCTCGCTTAATTAACCGCTTCGAGAAATACGGTAACGATATCGACGAGGTGGATAACATCAGCGCCGAACTGTTACGCCACTACTGCAAAGAAGTGGAAAAATACCAGAACCCGCGCGGCGGCTACTTCACGCCGGGATCGTATACCGTTTCTGCTCACGTCCCGTTGGGATCGGTGGTTGGCGCGACGCCAGACGGTCGTTTTGCCGGGGAACAACTGGCAGACGGCGGCTTGTCACCTATGCTGGGTCAGGACGCACAAGGGCCAACGGCGGTACTGAAGTCAGTCAGTAAGCTCGATAATACGCTGCTGTCTAACGGTACGTTGCTGAACGTGAAATTCACTCCGGCGACCCTGGAAGGTGAAGCGGGATTACGCAAACTGGCCGACTTCTTACGGGCGTTTACCCAGCTTAAGTTGCAGCATATTCAGTTTAACGTGGTGAACGCCGACACGTTGCGGGAAGCGCAACAGCGCCCACAAGATTATGCCGGGCTGGTGGTGCGCGTTGCCGGATACAGCGCCTTCTTTGTCGAACTGTCGAAGGAGATCCAGGATGACATCATCCGCCGGACAGCGCATCAGCTGTAACGTTGTGGAAACGCGCCGCAATGATGTGGCGCGCATTTTCAACATTCAGCGTTATTCACTGAATGACGGCGAGGGCATTCGTACGGTGGTCTTTTTTAAAGGCTGTCCGCATCTTTGCCCGTGGTGTGCTAATCCGGAGTCGATCTCCGGCAAAATCCAGACGGTACGCAGAGAGGCGAAATGTCTGCACTGTGCGAAATGTTTGCGTGATGCGGATGAATGCCCGTCCGGGGCGTTTGAACGGATTGGTCGCGATATCAGCCTTGACGCGCTAGAACGGGAAGTGATGAAAGATGACATTTTCTTTCGCACGTCCGGCGGCGGCGTCACGCTTTCTGGCGGCGAAGTGTTAATGCAGGCGGAGTTTGCTACCCGTTTTTTACAGCGACTTCGGCTTTGGGGGGTGTCATGCGCCATTGAAACTGCCGGAGACGCGCCAACCAGCAAGTTGTTACCGCTGGCGAAATTGTGCGATGAAGTGTTGTTCGATTTAAAAATTATGGATGTGACTCAGGCGCGGGATGTGGTGAAGATGAACCTGCCACGCGTGCTGGAGAATTTGCGTTTGCTGGTGAGTGAGGGTGTCAACGTGATCCCGCGTTTACCGCTGATCCCTGGTTTCACACTCAGCCGGGAGAATATGCAGCAGGCGCTGGATGTACTGATCCCGCTGAATATCAGGCAGATCCATCTGTTACCGTTTCATCAGTACGGCGAACCGAAATACCGCCTGCTGGGGAAAACATGGTCGATGAAAGATGTTGCTGCGCCGTCGTCAGCCGATGTGACAACGATGCGCGAAATGGCAGAACGGGCCGGATTTCAGGTTACCGTGGGAGGTTAAAATGGCATACCTGGTGGCAGTAACCGCCTGCGTAAGCGGCGTGGCGCATACATATATGGCGGCGGAACGGCTGGAAAAGTTGTGCCAGTTAGAGAAGTGGGGCGTCAGCATTGAAACCCAGGGCGCGTTGGGAACGGAGAATCGTTTAGCGGACGAGGATATCCGCCGGGCGGATGTTGCGCTGTTAATTACGGATATCGAGCTTGCCGGTGCTGAGCGATTTGAACATTGCCGCTATGTGCAATGCAGCATCTACGCTTTCCTGCGTGAGCCGCAGCGGGTGATGAGCGCGGTGCGCAAAGTGCTTTCTGCGCCGCAGCAAACCCATCTTATTCTGGAGTAGTCGGTTTTTCTGTCAGTTGGCTGTGGTACTGACGACGATATTCCGACGGCGAGCGTTCGGTATTTTTACGAAACAGACGGCAGAAGTAGTTGCTGTCGACAAAGCCGCAGGCGTGCGCCACTTCTTTTACCTTCAGGTCATAGCCTTTCAATAACGTCTTAGCGTGCTCCAGTCGCGTGTGATTCAGGTATTCGTTAAAACCAATGGCCCCTGTTTTTTGAAACAGGTGCGAGAGATAGTTTGGTGAAATATAGAACGCCTGTGCGACAGATTCGCGGGTAAGCGCGGAGGCATAGCGTTCGTCGATATAATCGCGAATAGCTTCGAATAGTGCCTGGCTGCGTGAGGCGGTCTGGATTTGGCTGCCAAGCAAATCGCGGCAGTGGCTAAGCAGGCTGGCGACGATAAGCCTTGCCGTTTGCTGCTCCTGCGGCTGCATTTGCATTTCATTGAGCGTTTGTAGCAGAAAAGAACCTATGCGTGGGCCGCGCCGGGCGACGTGTTGCTTCGCCAGATTTTGATATTGTTTGCCATCCCATTGCACGACGCTGAAGCCGAGTTGCTGTTTGCCAAACAGCACGCTAAAGGTAGTGGCGGGGGCTTGCCATTGTGGAAAATTCCAGCCACCAGCAGGAACGTACAGCACATCGCCGGGAACTAACGTTGCTCCAGCACCGGTATCAACAAACTCACCTTCCAGCACAATTTCCAGCCGTGGAAAATCGACCTGATACGCAAGATCGGGCACCGGGCCGTTACTGCTGGCAAAGTAAATCTGGCGCAGGGACAGCGGGCCGTTGATCAGGCGGGAGAGCAGATAGCTGACGTCGTGATACATGTTATTCCCTTAGGTATGTAGACGGGAAAACAGTAACTGGCATTATTAAAAAAGGCCACCTGAAAAGTGTGGCCTGAGGGGAGTTCGATGTAAACATTGCGGCAGTTTCAGTCGACTTGTATTGCCGGATGCGGCGTAAACGCCTTATCCTGCCTACCGCCGCGATCTGTAGGCCGGATAAGACGCGTCAAGCGTCGCATCCGGCAAATAGCACTTGGCTGATAATTACTGATTACCCACCTGATCGCCATACGGCAGTGTGTCGTAATCGATCAGCGCATTTTTCTTATACGGGTTACCAATCCAGCGGGTAGTTTCTTTGAACTGCGGATTCACCACTGAACGGGTTGGATCGTAACCGTCGTAAGATAAACCCGCCAAATCTGACCAGGTGTGGATCAGTTCCGCCAGGCTGTATTTACGATCAACATCCTGCGAGAAATCACGCGGATGAGTCGCTTGCCATTTTTCTGACGTCCACAGCAGGAACGGAATGGTGTACATATGACGCGTCGGGTTGTCCTCATTACGCCCCTGAGTTTTGTGCGGCGGCGTGTCGTAAACCTCTTCACCGTGGTCAGAGAAGTAAACCAGGAAACCGTTCGGGTCTGCTGCTTTAAAGTCTTTAATCAGGCTGGCAACCACATGATCGTTATACAGGTTAGCGTTGTCATAATCGTTATATGACTCCAGCTCTTCTGCGCTTAGTCCCGGCGGAACATGATCGGTATTGCCATCAAACTTGCCCTGATTTTCCGGGTAGCGGTATTTGTATTTGATATGCGTACCCAGCAGATGAACGATGATCAGTTTCTTCGGCGCAGGGTCATTCAGCACTTCCTGGAACGGCTTCAGCACGTTGGTGTCGTATTCACGCGCACTCTGCGTACGTTGCTGGTTCATGTAGTACTGCTTGTCGGTCTGGCGCGAAAATACCGTCAGCATGGTATTGCGGGCGGTCATCGTCTGCTGGTTGGTGATCCAGAAGGTTTTATAACCCGCCTGTTTCATCATGTTCATCAGCGACGGCTGCGTCAGATACAGATCCGGGTTCTTTTCATTGGCAAAGGTCAGCGCCTGTTGCAGGATTTCAATGGTGTACGGACGAGACGTCACCACGTTATTAAACACGGTCAGATTCGGATCGGTTTTATGCAGCGCATCCAGCTCCGGCGTGGTTTCACGCGGATAACCGTACAGACTCATGCGGCCACGCTGGGTCGACTCGCCAATCACCAGCACTAAAGTGCGCGGTTCGTTACCCGATTCATCTTTGAAATTCGCCAGCGGCGGCAAGGCATTATTTTCATTCAGTAGCTTTGTTAGCGAGTTTAGTTGCTGACGATACTGATAATAGCCGGTCAGGAATTGCCACGGTGCGGCAGGCTCCATACGCGATGCCAGGTTATCCAACGTTTTCTCAAATGGCTTGTTTTTGATAAACGTATTCATGGCGATCGGATGCAGAATCAAGCCATAAAGTAGGGCAAAAGAGACAACATAACGCCACGGCTTTGGAATATAGACCGGGCGCAGGCGTGTCCACAGCAGAACTGCCACCGCCGTATAGGCCAGCGCGATAAGCACAATTTTCAGGCTGAAATACTGGCTTAAATACTCGCTGGCTTCGTTGGTGTTGGTTTCAAACATCACAAACAGAACGCTCTGCGAGAACTCCTGACCGTAGATGACGTAGTAGCACAGCGCCGCCAGAGAGGCCGCCCATAGCACCACGCCGATCACTGCGGCAATAATTTTAATCCGCTTCGGAAAGAGGAATATCGGGATCAACCACAGCGAACTGAATAACAGCGAGTCGCGAATGCCGTTAGTGCCACTATAACCACTGATGTAAATAATGGCCTGTAGCAGAGTAGAGAAAAACCAAAAGTAGAGCAGTGCCCAACCCAGGGCTTTCCAGCTAAAAAGGGGTTTAGCTTGGACTTCTGTGGAATGCATAGTAAGAACCTGTCTTGAAAAAAATATCGCCGAATGTAACGACAATTCCTTAAGGATATCTGAAGGTATATTCAGAATTTGAATAAAATGCAGACAGAAATATATTGAAAACGAGGGTGTTAGAACAGAAGTATTTCAGAAAACCCTCGCGCAAAAGCACGAGGGTTTGCAGGAGGGGAAGATTAGCCGGTATTACGCATACCTGCCGCAATCCCGGCAATAGTGACCATTAACGCCTGTTCGACGCGAGGATCCGGTTCCTGGCCTTCTTTTTCTGCCTGGCGGGAGCGGTGCAGCAACTCGGCCTGCAATACGTTCAGCGGGTCGGTGTAAATATTCCGTAGCTGAATAGACTCTGCAATCCACGGCAGATCGGCCATCAGATGGGAATCGTTGGCAATCGCCAGCACCACTTTGATGTCTTCTTCTTGCAGATTGCGTAACTCTTTACCTAACGGCCACAGTGCTTTGTCTACCAGACGTTGATCATAGTACTCCGCCAGCCACAGGTCTGCTTTGGCGAAGACCATCTCCAGCATGCCGAGACGCGTCGAGAAGAATGGCCAATCGCGGCACATAGCCTCCAGCTCGCTCTGTTTGCCATCTTCGACCACTTTTTGCAGTGCCGTACCTGCACCCAGCCAGGCGGGGAGCATCAGGCGGTTTTGCGTCCATGCAAAAATCCACGGAATGGCGCGCAGCGACTCGACGCCGCCAGTCGGGCGACGTTTCGCCGGACGTGAACCCAACGGCAGTTTGCCCAGTTCCTGTTCCGGCGTAGCGGAGCGGAAGTAAGGCACAAAATCTTTGTTTTCACGTACGTAGCCACGGTAGAGATCGCAGGAGATGACTGACAGTTCATCCATAATGCGACGCCAGCTCTCTTTCGGCTCAGGTGGTGGCAGCAGGTTGGCTTCCAGAATCGCCCCGGTGTACAGCGACAGGCTGCTGACGGTGATTTCTGGCAGACCATATTTAAAGCGGATCATCTCGCCCTGTTCAGTCACGCGCAGGCCGCCTTTCAGGCTTCCTGGCGGTTGTGACAGCAGCGCCGCATGAGCAGGTGCGCCGCCGCGACCAATGGAACCGCCGCGACCGTGGAACAACGTCAGTTCAATACCCGCTTTTTCGCAGGTTTTGATTAATGCATCCTGTGCCTGATATTGCGCCCAGGAAGCCGCCATCACGCCCGCATCTTTTGCTGAGTCGGAATAGCCAATCATCACCATCTGTTTGCCCTGAATCAGGCCGCGATACCAGTCGATATTCAGTAGCTGAGTCATGACATCGTTGGCGTTGTTCAGGTCATCGAGAGTTTCAAACAGCGGAGCAACCGGCATCGCAAAGCCGATACCCGCTTCTTTCAGCAGCAGGTGGACAGCCAGCACGTCGGACGGCGTTTTCGCCATCGAGATCACGTAGGCGGCAATGGAGCCTTGCGGTGCTTCGGCAATCACCTGGCAGGTATCGAGCACTTCGCGCGTTTCGGCGCTTGGTTGCCAGTTGCGCGGCAGAAGCGGACGTTTGGAGTTCAGTTCGCGGATCAGGAATGCCTGTTTGTCGGCCTCTGACCAGCTTTCATAATCGCCGATGCCGAGATAGCGGGTCAGCTCGCCCAATGCTTCGGTATGGCGGGTGCTCTCCTGGCGGATATCAATGCGCACCAGCGGTACGCCGAAACATTTCACGCGACGCAGAGTGTCGAGCAGATCGCCGTTGGCGATAATACCCATGCCACATGCCTGAAGGGACTGGTAGCAAGCGTAGAGCGGTTCCCACAGTTCTTCGTTTTGTGTCAGCAGGCCTTCTGGTTTTGGCAGTTCTTCGCCTTTCAGGCGCGCTTCCAGCCATGCCTGTGTCGCCATCAGGCGAGAACGCAGGTTTTTCATCAGATAGCGATACGGTTCTGCGGCACCTTCTTCGCCGACCAGCGCCAGCAGTTCAGGGGTTGCTTCAACCATCGACAGTTCAGAAACCAGCACCTGAATATCTTTCAGGAACAGATCGGTGGCTTTCCAACGGCTGAGCAGCAGGACGTGGCGGGTGATATCGGCCGTGACGTTCGGGTTGCCGTCGCGGTCACCACCCATCCACGAGGTAAAACGCACCGGAACAAATTCGACGGGCAGTTTGTAGCCGAGGTTCTCTTCCAGTTGTTCGTTCAGTTCGCGCAGGTAATTCGGTACGCCTTGCCACAGGCTGTTTTCTACTACAGCAAAGCCCCATTTGGCTTCATCTACCGGGCTTGGGCGCAGCTTACGGATTTCATCGGTATGCCATGACTGGGCGATTAACTGGCGCAGGCGACGCATCAGCTGGTTGTGTTCGTAGTCAGCGATATCTTTGTTATCGAGCTGTTTTAAACAGGCGTTCACTTCCACCATTTTGTGGATCAGTGTACGACGGGTAATTTCGGTTGGGTGAGCCGTGAGGACCAGTTCCAGCGACAGCGATTCCACTGCTTTTTTGATGGTGTCTTCGCTCAGTTCCGGCTGGTTTTTCAGTTTACGCAGGGTGCGGGCGATCACTTCCGGGTTGCTGGCAGCTTCGCCTTTCGGCGAAATGCTGTGGTATTGCTCGGCGGTGTTGGCCAGGTTCAGGAACTGACTAAACGCACGCGCAACGGGCAGCAGCTCGTCGTTCGACAAATTTTGTAAGGTGGTGAGCAACTCCTGGCGGTTAGCATCATTGCCAGCGCGTGAAGATTTCGACAACTTACGGATAGTTTCTACGCGTTCAAGAATGTGTTCTCCCAACGCATCCTTGATGGTTTCTCCCAGCACTTTGCCGAGCATACTGACATTACTACGCAATGCGGAATATTGTTCGTTCATATTACCCCAGACACCCCATCTTATCGTTTGATAGCCCTGTATCCTTCACGTCGCATTGGCGCGAATATGCTCGGGCTTTGCTTTTCGTCGTCTTTTATAAAGCCACGTAAAAGCGGTGACGTCAAATGCTGCGAAATCGCTTCAGCAAACGAATAAATAGCAGGAATTTACGCCATTAAATTCACGACGCTTTAAATAAGCGTAACTTATGGGAATGTTAAAAAATCTCCTCAATTAACACCAAAGAGTTATGAGTTGTAGTTACCATTTGGGCATCATTTGAGATTGCTGACAAACTCGCTTACGGGTCAGTATGGGCACGGTTTTCCCCTCACCCTAACCCTCTCCCCGAAGGGGCGAGGGGACTGTCCGTGCGCTTGCATGGCTTTGTCATCAGCCTGATTTGCTTTTTTAATGCCAGCAAAAATGGTGAATTACCTGGGTTATCAGTTCGCGGGTGGGCTTGATAAACCGTGTTTCCAGATATTCATCAGGTTGATGAGCCTGATTAATTGAGCCAGGGCCCAGAACCAGCGTCGGGCATAACGTTTGAATAAACGGCGCTTCGGTACAGTAATTCACCACTTCGGTTTTTGCTCCGAGCAATTTCTCAACCACTTCAACCAGTTGATGATTCGGTGGGCATTCATAGCCAGGGATCGGCGGATGCAGCTCGTCGACCGTCAGACGACCCGGCCAGCGTTCGCTCACCGGAGCCAGCGCATCGTTGAGTAGGCCATTAAGTTCATTGAGTGTCATGCCCGGTAGCGGACGAATATCCATATGCAATTCACAGCAAGCGCAAATACGGTTAGATGCATCGCCACCGTGAATATGCCCGAGGTTGAGCGTAGGGTATGGCACGGTAAACGCGTCGTAGTGATAGCGTTCTTTCAGGTTATCGCGCAATTGCAAAATATGCCCGATGGCGTCGTGCATCAGTTCGATAGCGTTAACTCCGCGTGCTGGATCGCTGGAGTGGCCCGACTGGCCCTGAATACGGATGGCGTTAGAGATATGACCTTTATGTGCGCGTACCGGTTGTAGTGACGTCGGTTCGCCAATGATGGCGCAATCCGGGCGCAGGGCGGTAGTTTCGGCAAAATAACGCGCTCCGGCCATACTGGTTTCTTCATCGGCAGTCGCCAGAATGTAGAGCGGTTTTTTCAGTTTCGTGACGTCGACATCGCGTAGCGCATCAAGGATAAACGCAAAAAAGCCTTTCATGTCGGCGGTGCCTAAGCCGTAAAGCTTGCCGTCATGCTCCGTCAGTGTAAACGGATCGCGCGTCCAGCGTCCGTCATCAAATGGCACCGTATCGGTATGCCCCGCCAGCAACAAACCGCCAGCCCCCTGTCCGCAACTGGCCAGCATATTAAATTTGTTGCGAGTTCCTGGCACAGGCTGCACTTCCACATTGAAGCCTAAATCTTTAAACCAGTCCGCCAGCAGAGTGATTAAATCTGCATTGCTTTGATCGAGTGCCTCTTCCGTGGCGCTTATTGAAGGTGTGGCAATCAGAGCACGGTAAATCTCGATAAATGGCGGTAATTTGTTTTTCATTGTTGACACACCTCTGGTCATGATAGTATCAATATTCATGCAGTATTTATGAATAAAAATACACTAACGTTGAGCGTAATAAAACCCACCAGCCGTAAGGTGAATGTTTTACGTTTAACCTGGCAACCAGACATAAGAAGGTGAATAGCCCCGATGTTGAATACGCTGATTGTGGGTGCCAGCGGCTACGCTGGCGCAGAGCTAGTGACCTATGTAAATCGCCATCCGCATATGAACATAACCGCTTTGACTGTTTCAGCGCAAAGCAATGATGCGGGAAAGTTAATCTCCGATTTGCATCCGCAGCTAAAAGGCATCGTTGATCTGCCGTTGCAGCCGATGTCGGATATCAGCGAGTTTAGCCCAGGGGTGGACGTGGTGTTTCTCGCCACCGCCCATGAAGTTAGCCACGATTTAGCGCCGCAATTTCTTGAAGCCGGCTGCGTGGTGTTCGACCTTTCCGGCGCGTTTCGTGTTAACGACGCCACCTTCTATGAAAAATATTACGGCTTTACCCATCAGTATCCGGAACTGCTGGAACAGGCAGCCTACGGTCTGGCCGAGTGGTGCGGTAATAAATTAAAAGAAGCGAACTTGATTGCCGTGCCAGGCTGTTATCCGACGGCGGCACAGCTGGCGCTGAAACCGTTGATTGATGCCGATCTTCTTGACCTCAATCAGTGGCCGGTAATCAACGCCACCAGCGGCGTGAGCGGTGCAGGACGTAAGGCAGCGATTTCAAATAGTTTTTGTGAAGTTAGCCTGCAACCGTATGGCGTCTTTACCCATCGCCATCAACCAGAGATCGCCACACACCTCGGTGCTGACGTTATCTTCACCCCGCATCTGGGCAATTTCCCGCGTGGCATTCTCGAAACCATTACCTGCCGCCTGAAACCGGGTGTGACCCAGGCGCAAGTCGCGCAAGTGTTACAGCAGGCGTATGCCCATAAACCGCTGGTGCGACTGTATGACAAAGGCGTTCCGGCGCTGAAAAATGTCGTTGGGCTGCCATTTTGCGATATCGGGTTTGCCGTTCAGGGCGAACACCTGATTATTGTGGCGACCGAAGACAACTTACTGAAAGGCGCGGCGGCACAAGCGGTACAGTGCGCCAATATACGTTTCGGCTATGCGGAAACGCAGTCTCTTATTTAAGGGTGCAATGATGAATCCATTAATTATAAAACTGGGCGGCGTACTGCTGGATAGTGAAGAGGCGCTGGAACGTCTGTTTAGCGCCCTGGTGAATTATCGTGAGTCACATCAGCGTCCGCTGGTGATTGTGCACGGCGGCGGTTGCGTGGTGGATGAGCTGATGAAAGGGCTGAATCTGCCGGTGAAAAAGAAAAACGGCCTGCGGGTGACGCCTGCTGATCAGATTGACATTATCACCGGAGCACTGGCGGGAACGGCAAATAAAACCCTGCTGGCATGGGCGAAGAAACATCAGATTGCGGCCGTAGGTTTGTTTCTCGGTGACGGCGACAGCGTCAAAGTGACCCAGCTTGATGAAGAGTTAGGCCATGTTGGACTGGCGCAGCCAGGTTCGCCTAAGCTTATCAACACATTGCTGGAGAACGGTTATCTGCCGGTGGTCAGCTCCATTGGCGTAACAGACGAAGGGCAACTGATGAACGTCAATGCTGACCAGGCAGCGACGGCGCTGGCGGCAACGCTGGGCGCGGATCTGATTTTGCTCTCCGACGTCAGCGGCATTCTCGACGGCAAAGGGCAACGCATTGCCGAAATGACTGCCGCGAAAGCAGAACAACTGATTGAGCAGGGCATTATTACTGACGGCATGATAGTGAAAGTGAACGCGGCGCTGGATGCTGCGCGCACGCTCGGCCGTCCGGTAGATATCGCCTCCTGGCGTCATGCGGAACAGCTTCCGGCACTGTTTAACGGTATGCCGATGGGTACGCGGATTTTAGCTTAAGTTTTGTTAGCCGGAGGCGCAGCTTTCCGGCATTGAATTTCAAAATAAGGAAACAGAGTTATGGCACTTTGGGGCGGGCGTTTTACCCAGGCAGCAGATCAACGGTTCAAACAATTCAACGACTCACTGCGTTTTGATTACCGTCTGGCGGAGCAGGATATTGTTGGCTCTGTGGCCTGGTCCAAAGCCCTGGTAACGGTCGGGGTGTTGACCGCAGAAGAACAGGCGCAACTGGAAGAGGCGCTGAACGTGCTGCTGGAAGATGTTCGCGCCAGGCCACAACAAATCCTTGAAAGCGACGCCGAAGATATCCATAGCTGGGTGGAAGGCAAACTGATCGACAAAGTGGGTCAGTTAGGCAAAAAACTGCACACCGGGCGTAGCCGTAATGATCAGGTAGCGACTGACCTGAAACTGTGGTGCAAAGATACCGTTAGCGAGTTGCTGACGGCTAACCGGCAGCTGCAATCGGCGCTGGTGGAAACCGCACAAAACAATCAGGACGCTGTGATGCCAGGTTACACTCACCTGCAACGCGCCCAGCCGGTGACGTTCGCGCACTGGTGCCTGGCCTATGTTGAGATGTTGGCGCGTGATGAAAGCCGCTTGCAGGATGCACTTAAGCGTCTGGATGTCAGCCCGCTAGGCTGTGGTGCGCTGGCGGGAACGGCCTATGAAATCGACCGTGAACAATTAGCAGGCTGGCTGGGATTTGCCTCAGCGACCCGTAACAGTCTCGACAGCGTTTCTGACCGTGACCACGTGCTGGAACTGCTGTCTGCTGCCGCTATCGGCATGGTGCATCTGTCGCGTTTTGCTGAAGATCTGATTTTCTTTAACACCGGCGAAGCGGGGTTTGTCGAGCTTTCTGACCGCGTGACTTCCGGTTCATCATTGATGCCGCAGAAGAAAAACCCGGATGCGCTGGAGCTGATTCGCGGTAAATGCGGTCGTGTGCAGGGCGCGTTAACCGGCATGATGATGACGCTGAAAGGTTTGCCGCTGGCTTACAACAAAGATATGCAGGAAGACAAAGAAGGTCTGTTCGACGCGCTCGATACCTGGCTGGACTGCCTGCATATGGCGGCGTTGGTGCTGGACGGCATTCAGGTGAAACGTCCGCGTTGCCAGGAAGCGGCTCAGCAGGGTTACGCCAACGCCACTGAACTGGCGGATTACCTGGTGGCGAAAGGCGTACCGTTCCGCGAGGCGCACCATATTGTTGGTGAAGCGGTGGTGGAAGCCATTCGTCAGGGCAAACCGCTGGAAGATCTGCCACTCAGTGAGTTGCAGAAATTCAGTCAGGTGATTGACGAAGATGTCTATCCGATTCTGTCGCTGCAATCGTGCCTCGACAAGCGTGCGGCAAAAGGCGGCGTCTCACCGCAGCAGGTGGCGCAGGCAATTGCTTTTGCGCAGGCGCGGTTGGGGTAAGAACATTTATATGTACAAATTTGAGCCTGGCTTATCGCCGGGCTTTTTTATGGCAAAAAAAAGCGGATCCTGGAGATCCGCAAAAGTTCACGTTGGCTTTAGTTATTCGAGTTGAGAAACTCTCGAAACGGGCAGTGACTTCAAGGGTTAAAAGAGGTGCCGCTCCGTTTCTGTGAGCAATTATCAGTCAGAATGCTTGATAGGGATAATCGTTCATTGCTATGCTACCTATCGCCATGAACTATCGTGGCGATGGAGGATGGATAATGAATATTCGTGATCTTGAGTACCTGGTGGCATTGGCTGAACACCGCCATTTTCGGCGTGCGGCAGACTCCTGCCACGTTAGCCAGCCGACGCTTAGCGGGCAAATTCGTAAGCTGGAAGATGAGCTGGGCGTGATGTTGCTGGAGCGGACCAGCCGTAAAGTATTGTTCACCCAGGCGGGAATGCTGCTGGTGGATCAGGCGCGTACCGTGCTGCGTGAGGTGAAAGTCCTTAAAGAGATGGCAAGCCAGCAGGGTGAGACCATGTCCGGGCCGCTGCATATTGGTTTGATTCCCACGGTCGGGCCGTACCTGCTACCGCATATTATCCCGATGCTGCACCAGACCTTTCCAAAGCTGGAAATGTATCTGCATGAAGCACAGACCCACCAGTTACTGGCGCAACTGGACAGCGGCAAACTCGATTGCGTGATCCTCGCGCTGGTGAAAGAGAGCGAAGCATTCATTGAAGTGCCGTTGTTTGATGAGCCAATGTTGCTGGCTATCTATGAAGATCACCCGTGGGCGAACCGCGAATGCGTACCGATGGCCGATCTGGCAGGGGAAAAACTGCTGATGCTGGAAGACGGTCACTGTTTGCGCGATCAGGCAATGGGTTTCTGCTTTGAAGCTGGAGCGGATGAAGATACGCATTTCCGTGCGACCAGCCTGGAAACTCTGCGCAACATGGTGGCGGCAGGTAGCGGGATCACTTTACTGCCTGCGCTGGCTGTGCCGCCGGAGCGCAAACGCGATGGGGTTGTTTATTTGCCGTGTATTAAGCCGGAACCACGCCGCACTATTGGCCTGGTTTATCGTCCGGGCTCACCGCTGCGCAGCCGCTATGAGCAGCTGGCAGAGGCCATCCGCGCAAGAATGGATGGCCATTTCGATAAAGTGTTAAAACAGGCGGTTTAAACCGTTTAACGCGGCTACCCGATAGGCTTCCGCCATCGTCGGGTAGTTAAAGGTGGTGTTGACGAAGTACTCAATAGTGTTGCCGCCACCTTTCTGTTCCATAATCGCCTGACCGATATGAATAATTTCGGCAGCACGCTCACCAAAGCAATGAATGCCCAGAATCTCTTTTGTTTCCCGATGGAACAAAATTTTCAGTGTGCCCACGTTCATGCCGACGATTTGTGCACGTGCCAGATGTTTGAACTGGGCGCGGCCCACTTCATATGGCACTTTCATCGCGGTCAGCTGCTGTTCGGTTTTGCCCACAGAGCTGATTTCCGGGATGGTGTAAATGCCGGTAGGGATATCTTCAATCAGATGTGCGGTGGCTTCACCTTTCACCAGCGCCTGCGCGGCAATGCGCCCCTGGTCATAGGCTGCCGACGCCAGACTCGGATAACCAATCACGTCGCCCACCGCGTAAACATGCGGCTGTGCGGTCTGATACATGCTGTTGACCTTCAGCTGTCCGCGGCTGTCAGTTTCCAGCCCAATGTTCTGTAACGCCAGCGAATCGGTATTACCGGTGCGACCGTTGGCATAGAGCAGACAGTCAGCTTTCAGTTTTTTGCCCGACTTCAGATGCATGATCACACCGTCGTCACAGCCTTCGATCTTCTCGTACTCTTCGTTGTGACGAATCACTACGCCACTGTTCCAGAAGTGATAGGAGAGAGAATCTGACATCTCTTGATCGAGAAATGCCAGCAGCCGATCGCGGGTGTTGATCAGATCCACTTTTACATCCATACCGCGGAAGATCGACGCATATTCACAGCCGATCACTCCAGCACCATAGATAAGTACATGGCGCGGTTCGTGGTGCATGCTAAGAATTGAGTCGCTGTCGTAAATGCGTGGATGGGTGAAATCAACATCTGTTGGATGATATGGACGAGAGCCGCAGGCAATAACAAATTTTTCAGCGGTTAGTGTCTCGACGCTGCCGTCCGGGCAATCCAGCGCCAGCGTGTGCTCGTCAACAAAGCGAGCGTTCCCCTGCAATATTTCACAGTGATTACGTTCGTAAAATCCCTGACGCATGCGCGTTTGTTGATTAATCACGTTATCGGCATGGTTAAGGATATCGGCAAAAGAAGAGCGGAGCAGTCGCGAATGGTCGCTGTAAAGTGGGTTTTGATTAAATTCTATAATGCGGCTGACGGCGTGACGGAGAGCTTTCGACGGGATGGTACCCCAGTGGGTGCAACCGCCGCCAACATTTTGATAACGCTCGATAACTGCGACGCGCGCACCTTGCTTAACCAGGCCCATTGCAGCGCCTTCGCCGCCGGGGCCGGAACCTATTACTATGGCATCGTAATCGTAGGAATGTGGCATGGTAGGGCTTACCTGTTCTTATACATAAAAGCAACAGAATGGTAACATTTTATCGCGGGTAAGCCAATTGATCCCCGTCATTTATCTGGCTATATCGTGAGCGGCCTTTGCTTTGTCTGTTTCTTACTTTTGACCTGAACGTTTTATTGGATTTTTATCGACGATACTCTCCGTTTAAGCGGCAGGTTTCCGATGTACGTAAAAGAACCGGCCAAAGAATTGCAGTAAATATGTTTTATTGCGTTACCGTTCATTCACAACACTGGAGCAATCCAGTATGTTCATTCTCTGGTATAGTGCCAGCAGTACTTTTGGCAAGGATTCAGACATCGTGATGGGCGTAAGAGCGCAACAAAAAGAAAAAACCCGCCGTTCGCTGGTGGAAGCCGCATTTAGCCAATTAAGTGCTGAACGCAGCTTCGCCAGCCTGAGTTTGCGTGAAGTGGCGCGTGAAGCGGGCATTGCTCCCACCTCTTTTTATCGGCATTTCCGCGACGTAGACGAACTGGGTCTGACCATGGTTGATGAGAGCGGTTTAATGCTACGCCAACTCATGCGCCAGGCGCGTCAGCGTATCGCCAAAGGCGGGAGTGTGATCCGCACCTCGGTCTCCACATTTATGGAGTTCATCGGTAATAATCCTAACGCCTTCCGGTTATTATTGCGGGAACGCTCCGGCACCTCCGCTGCGTTTCGTGCTGCCGTTGCGCGTGAAATTCAGCACTTCATTGCGGAACTTGCGGACTATCTGGAACTCGAAAACCATATGCCGCGTGCGTTTACTGAAGCGCAAGCCGAAGCCATGGTGACAATTGTCTTCAGTGCGGGTGCCGAGGCGTTGGACGTCGGCGTCGAACAACGTCGGCAATTAGAAGAGCGACTGGTACTGCAACTGCGAATGATTTCGAAAGGGGCTTATTACTGGTATCGCCGTGAACAAGAGAAAACCGCAATTATTCCGGGAAATGTGAAGGACGAGTAATGAAACAAGCAAATCAAGATAGAGGTACGCTGCTGCTGGCGCTGGTGGCTGGCTTATCGATTAATGGTACTTTCGCAGCGCTGTTTAGCTCCATTGTGCCATTTTCTGTATTCCCGATTATTTCCCTGGTGCTGACGGTTTATTGCCTGCATCAACGTTATCTTAATCGCACCATGCCGGTAGGCTTGCCGGGTCTGGCTGCTGCCTGTTTTATTCTCGGCGTACTGCTGTACAGCACGGTAGTTCGTGCGGAGTATCCGGATATCGGCTCTAACTTCTTCCCGGCAGTACTCTCCGTCATTATGGTGTTCTGGATTGGCGCGAAGATGCGTAACCGTAAGCAGGAAGTTGCTGAGTAATCGGAATCATGCCGGATGCTGATGCATCCGGCATGGGTTTTACTTCGCGGTCAGTAATACGCCGCACTCCATATGGTGCGTGTAGGGGAACTGATCAAACAGAGCCAGACGTTCAACCTTGTGCGTCTGGCTTAATGTTTCCAGATTCTTGCATAACGTTTCCGGATTGCAGGAGATATACAGAATACGTGGATACGCCTGCACCATTTTCTCGGTTTCACCGTCCAGACCGCTGCGTGGTGGGTCGACAAAAATGGTTTCGCACTGATAACTCTTTAAATCGATCCCTTGCAGGCGGTTAAACTCGCGTACGCCATTCATCGCCTGAGTAAATTCTTCTGCCGCCATACGAATAATTTGTACGTTATCAATATGGTTAGCGGCAATGTTGTATTGCGCGGCAGCGACCGACGGCTTAGCGATTTCGGTGGCTAATACCCGATCAAAATTGCGCGCCAGTGCTAATGAAAAGTTACCGTTGCCGCAGTACAGCTCCAGTAAATCGCCTTTTGAGCCTTTGGTTACGTCCAGCGCCCATTCCAGCATCTGAATATTCATCGCCGCGTTCGGCTGGGTAAAGCTGTTTTCTACCTGACGGTAGATCATCTCTTTCCCTGCGACCGGCAGACGTTCATCGATGTAATCTTGATCCAGCTCGATTTTGGTTTTCGTTGCCCGACCAATCAGATGCACATTCAGATTCTGCGCTCGCAGTGCATCGCGCAGGGCTTCCGCTTCCTGACGCCACTCATCATCCAGCTTCTTATGGTACAGCAGGGAAACCACCGCCTGATTACTCAGCGTGGTGAGGTAATCAATCTGGAACAACTTGTGGCGCAGAACGGGATTATTACGCACACCCGCAATCATCGCCGTCATCAACTGGTTGATAAGTTCACTGGCGGCGGGGAAGCTATCCACGCGGATGCGGCTTTTGGTTTGTTGATCGAAAATGATGTGATACAGGTCATCGCCATCGTGCCAGATGCGGAACTCCGCACGCATCCGGTAATGACTGACCGGCGAGCGAAACACTTCCGGAACCAGGTCAGAAAACGGTGCCATCATACTTTGCAAACGTACCACTTTTTCGGCTAACTGCGCTTCATACTGTTCTGTTGGAAGGTGTTCGGGGGTCATGATGTATCCTGAAAAATTAAAGTACGCGGCGATTGTAGGGATTGCTCATCAGATGTCCAGATCTTGATGAATTCCTATTTGTGAGCTACGTCTGGACAGTAACTTGTTACAACCTGTAGCATCCACTTGCCGGTCCTGTGAGTTAATAGGGAATCCAGTGCGAATCTGGAGCTGACGCGCAGCGGTAAGGAAAGGTGCGATGATTGCGTTATGCGGACACTGCCATCTGGTGGGAAGTCATCATCTCTTAGTATCTTAGATACCCCTCCAAGCCCGAAGACCTGCCGGCTAACGTCGCATCTGGTTCTCATCATCGCGTAATATTGATGAAACCTGCGGCATCCTTCTTCTATTGTGGATGCTTTACAATGATTAAAAAAGCTTCGCTGCTGACGGCGTGTTCTGTCACAGCCTTTTCTGCTTGGGCACAGGATACCAGCCCGGATACTCTCGTCGTTACTGCTAACCGTTTTGAACAGCCGCGCAGCACTGTGCTTGCACCAACCACCGTTGTGACGCGTCAGGATATCGACCGCTGGCAGTCGACCTCGGTTAATGATGTGCTGCGCCGTCTTCCGGGCGTCGATATCACCCAAAACGGCGGTTCAGGTCAGCTCTCATCTATTTTTATTCGCGGTACAAATGCCAGTCATGTGTTGGTGTTAATTGATGGCGTACGCCTGAATCTGGCGGGGGTGAGTGGTTCTGCCGACCTTAGCCAGTTCCCTATTGCGCTTGTCCAGCGTGTTGAATATATCCGTGGGCCGCGCTCCGCCGTTTATGGTTCCGATGCAATAGGCGGGGTGGTGAATATCATCACGACGCGCGATGAACCCGGAACGGAAATTTCAGCAGGGTGGGGAAGCAATAGTTATCAGAACTATGATGTCTCCACGCAGCAACAACTGGGGGATAAGACACGGGTAACGCTGTTGGGCGATTATGCCCATACTCATGGTTATGATGTTGTTGCCTATGGTAATACCGGAACGCAAGCGCAGACAGATAACGATGGTTTTTTAAGTAAAACGCTTTATGGCGCGCTGGAGCATAACTTTACTGATGCCTGGAGCGGCTTTGTGCGCGGCTATGGCTATGATAACCGTACCAATTATGACGCGTATTATTCTCCTGGCTCACCGTTGCTCGATACCCGTAAACTCTATAGCCAAAGTTGGGACGCCGGGCTGCGCTATAACGGCGAACTGATTAAATCACAACTCATTACCAGCTATAGCCATAGCAAAGATTACAACTACGATCCCCATTATGGTCGTTATGATTCGTCCGCGACGCTGGATGAGATGAAGCAGTACACCGTCCAGTGGGCAAATAACGTTACCGTTGGCCACGGTAATATTGGTGCGGGCGTTGACTGGCAGAAACAGACTACGACGCCGGGTACTGGTTATGTTGAGGATGGGTATGATCAACGTAACACTGGTATCTATCTGACCGGATTGCAACAAGTCGGCGATTTTACGTTTGAAGGCGCAGCCCGCAGCGACGATAACTCACAGTTTGGTCGTCATGGAACCTGGCAAACGAGTGCCGGTTGGGAATTCATCGAAGGCTATCGTTTTATCGCTTCTTATGGCACGTCGTACAAGGCACCTAATCTTGGGCAACTGTATGGTTTCTACGGAAATCCGAATCTGAATCCTGAGAAAAGCAAACAGTGGGAAGGCGCGTTTGAAGGCTTAACCGCTGGGGTGAACTGGCGTATTTCCGGATATCGTAACGATGTCAGTGATTTGATCGATTATGATGATCACACCCTGAAATATTACAACGAAGGGAAAGCGCGGATTAAGGGCGTCGAGGCGACCGCCAATTTTGATACCGGACCACTGACGCATACTGTGAGTTATGATTATGTCGATGCGCGCAATGCGATTACTGACACGCCGTTGTTACGCCGTGCTAAACAGCAGGTGAAATACCAGCTCGACTGGCAGTTGTATGACTTCGACTGGGGTATTACTTATCAGTATTTAGGCACTCGCTATGATAAGGATTACTCATCTTATCCTTATCAAACCGTTAAAATGGGTGGTGTGAGCTTGTGGGATCTTGCGGTTGCGTATCCGGTCACCTCTCACCTGACAGTTCGTGGTAAAATAGCCAACCTGTTCGACAAAGATTATGAGACAGTCTATGGCTACCAAACTGCAGGACGGGAATACACCTTGTCTGGCAGCTACACCTTCTGAACCACGTCCCACCGTGCTGGTGTTTGACTCCGGCGTCGGTGGGTTGTCGGTCTATGACGAGATCCGGCATCTCTTACCGGATCTCCATTACATTTATGCTTTCGATAACGTCGCTTTCCCGTATGGCGAAAAAAGCGAAGCGTTTATTGTTGAGCGAGTGGTGGCAATTGTCACCGCAGTGCAAAAACGTTATCCCCTTGCGCTGGCTGTGGTCGCCTGCAACACTGCCAGTACCGTTTCACTTCCTGCATTACGCGAAAAGTTCGACTTCCCGGTTGTTGGTGTCGTGCCGGCGATTAAACCTGCTGCACGTCTGACGGCAAATGGCATTGTCGGATTACTGGCAACCCGCGGAACAGTTAAACGTTCTTATACTCATGAGCTGATCGCGCGTTTCGCTAATGAATGCCAGATAGAAATGCTGGGCTCGGCAGAGATGGTTGAGTTGGCTGAAGCGAAGCTGCATGGCGAAGATGTTTCTCTGGATGCGCTAAAACGTATCTTGCGTCCGTGGTTAAGAATGAAAGAGCCGCCAGATACCGTTGTACTGGGGTGTACCCATTTCCCTCTACTACAAGAAGAACTGTTACAGGTGCTGCCAGAGGGAACCCGGCTGGTGGATTCTGGCGCAGCGATTGCTCGCCGAACGGCCTGGTTGCTAGAGCATGAAGCCCCGGATGCAAAATCTGCCGATGCGAATATTGCCTTTTGTATGGCAATGACGCCAGAAGCTGAACAATTATTGCCCGTTTTACAGCGTTACGGCTTCGAAACGCTCGAAAAACTGGCAGTTTTAGGCTGATTTGGTTGAATGTTGTGCGGTCAGAAAATTATTTTAAATTTCCTCTTGTCAGGCCGGAATAACTCCCTATAATGCGCCACCACTGACACGGAACAACGGCAAACACGCCGCCGGGTCAGCGGGGTTCTCCTGAGAATCTCAACAGAGAAAAGCAAAAAAATGCTTGACTCTGTAGCGGGAAAGCGTATTATGCACACCCCGCGCCGCTGAGAAAAAGCGAAGCGGCACTGCTCTTTAACAATTTATCAGACAATCTGTGTGGGCACTCGAAGATACGGATT
>ERZ827471.56-NODE-56-length-135079-cov-3.882776_pt1 | contig 135079 bp, 112 predicted proteins | sample MGYA00519772_ERZ827471 | MGnify/ENA primary metagenome ERZ827471 (study PRJEB31778, sample SAMEA3449315) | human gut metagenome | biome: human gut; feature: human-associated habitat; material: faeces | place: United Kingdom | collected 2010/2012 ...
ACTGCGCGCCGAGCCCCGCTTGCTATTTCGAAAAGGGCGTGTTACAGGCTGGCAAGCGCCTGCTCGACGTCAGCGATCAGGTCCTCGGTGGACTCGATGCCGCAGGACAGGCGCACCATGTCGGGTGCGATGCCGCAGGCCTCGAGCTCGGCGTCGTTCATCTGACGGTGCGTGGCGTTGGCCGGATGCAGGCAGCAGGTGCGGGCGTCGGCCACGTGCGTGGCGATCTGGGCGATCTTGAGGCTCTTCATGAACTGCTCGGCAGCCGCGCGGCCGCCGGTGAAGCCGAAGCTCACCACGCCGCAGGAGCCGTTCGGCAGATACTTCTGGGCGAGGTCGTAGCACGTGTCGCCGGGAAGGCCTGGGTAGCGCACGAAGCGCACGGCGGGATGGTTCGACAGGAATTCCGCCATGGCCTGGCCGTTCTTGCAGTGCTGCGGCACGCGTACATGCAGGCTCTCCAGGCCCAGGTTGAGCAGAAACGCGTTCTGCGGGCTCTGAATGCATCCAAAGTCACGCATGAGCTGGGCGGTTGCCTTGGTGATGAAAGCGCCGCCTTGGCCGAATTTCTCGGCGTAGGTCACGCCGTGGTAGGTCTCGTCGGGGGTGGTGAGGCCCGGGAACTTGTCGGCATGGGCCATCCAGTCGAAGTTGCCCGAATCGACGATGGCGCCGCCCACTGCGGCGCCGTGTCCGTCCATGTACTTGGTGGTGGAGTGGGTCACGATGTCGGCGCCCCACTCGAAGGGACGGCAGTTGATCGGCGTGGGGAACGTGTTGTCCACGATCAGCGGCACGCCGTGGGCGTGAGCCGCAGCGGCAAAGCGTTCGATATCGAGGACCGCGAGCGCAGGGTTGGCGATGGTTTCGCCGAACACGCACTTGGTGTTGGGGCGGAACGCCGCTTCGAGTTCTTCGTCGCTCGCGTCAGGCGCCACGAAGGTGCACTCCAGGCCCATGCGGCGCATGGTGTGGGCGAGCAGGTTGTAGGTGCCGCCGTAGATGGCGGAGCTTGCCACCACGTGGTCTCCTGCGCCGGCGATGTTGAAGACGGCGAAGAAGTTCGCCGCCTGGCCGGAGCTCGTCAACATGGCGGCGGTACCGCCTTCCAGCTCGGCGATCTTTGCGGCCACGTAGTCGTTCGTGGGGTTTTGCAGGCGGGTGTAGAAGTAGCCCGCTTCTTCCAGGTCGAAGAGCTTGCCCATGTGTTCGGAAGTATCGTACTTCCAGGTGGTCGATTGGTAGATAGGAATTTGGCGCGGCTGCGCGTCGCCGGGGCGATAGCCGCCCTGTACGCAGGTGGTGCCGATACGTTCGGTCATGCGATTCCTCTCGTTGTTGGTGTGGGCGCTCCGAAGGGAGCGTGCGGATTGTACGCTTCGAGCCATTATAGGGTGAAGGGTTGTTTTTCGGGCGGGTCAAGTGTTGCAATTATGTTGCAAGTTCTTGTCGGGCGGCCGCGCGCTGCGATTAGAGCTGGCCTTCGACGTCAGAGGAGGGTCTTGGCGAAGGTGCTTTTCGGCAGACGGCGTTTTTTCGTCCGTATGCGTTTGCGGTTGCCGTACAATATGCGGGCATAGCGCATTTACGCCGTGTGCGAATCGCGTATCGCGCATCGCGTCGCGGTTTACTTTTCGGCACGTTTCGATCAAAGAGGAGCATCTCATGCCAATTCGAATTCCCGACGCATTGCCTGCCACGTCTATTCTTGAGGGCGAGAACATCTTCGTCATGACCGAGCATCGCGCCATGCATCAGGACATTCGTCCGTTGCGCGTGCTGCTCCTCAACCTTATGCCCACGAAGATCGTCACCGAGACGCAGATCATGCGCAAGCTCTCCAACACTCCGCTGCAGATCGAGGTCGAGCTTCTGCGTATTGCAAGCCATCAGTCGAAAAACGTTTCCGCCGACCATCTGGAGACGTTCTATCGCACGTTCGACGAGGTGAAGGACTATCGTTACGACGGCATGATCATCACTGGCGCCCCGGTGGAGACCCTGGACTTCGAGACGGTAGATTATTGGCCCGAGCTGGTGAAAATCATGGACTGGAGCCTGACGAACGTTCACAGCGTGTTCCATGTGTGCTGGGGAGCCCAGGCAGCTCTGTACCATCATTACGGCGTGCCGAAGCACAATCTTGACGAAAAATGCTTCGGCGTTTTCGAAAACCGCCTGATCAAGCCTTCGTCTCCGCTGGTACGCGGCTTCAACGACGTTTCAATGATGCCCCATTCCCGTCATTCCGAAACGCGCTACGAGGATATCGTCGCCAACCAGAAACTCGAGGTCATCTCCTATTCCGACGAATGCGGCGTCTCCGTTGCTAAGAGCATCGATTCCAAGCATTTCTTCGTGTTCGGGCATCCCGAGTACGACCGCGATACGCTCAAGCTCGAATACGATCGCGACGTGGAGCGCGGACTGGATATCAAGGTGCCCGTTCACTATTATCCCGACGACGATCCCACCAAGACCCCGATTGTTTCCTGGCGCGCCGAAGGCCAGCTTATCTACACCAATTGGCTGAACTATTACGTCTACCAGACCACGCCATACGACCTCGAGGCGCTGTAGCTCGACGTTACAAGATTGTGCTGCGCCGCACGGCTGCGCAAGACTGCGCCGCGCCGTGCGGCGCAGGGATTTTTGCCGGGGTTTCATGCGGCCTTGCGGCGCGGGAGATCCGTCGGGGTTTCGCGTGGTCCGTGGGCGCGGGCGATCGCCCGTGTTTGTGCGAATGTGGCGCATCTGTCGGAAAAATGCACGAAACGCGGTTCGTTTTATCGCAAAACGCGCGAAACGTATCAAACCAATGAGTTTCGAGTGCCTTTCTTGATGAAATAATCCACATATAACTAAGATATGTGGATAAACTAACCTTATTCTCTACTTCGCAGGATTGTTTTGAGGGATCCACTGATACATTTCGTGGGTTTTGCGAGTGTCGCCATCGGTTTTCGTGCAGTTTAACGGCGGCGGGCTGTTTTTTTTACGACGTCGTCCGGCGCCTGGTTCGCGCGGCATTGTGGGCCGCGCCGCGCCCGCGGTGCAGCCTTCCTGCGCGGGTTATTGCCGGTCGGCGCTGGCCATGGCATCGAAGGCGTCGACGAAGGTCTCCTGCTGTTCATCGGCGGATATAGCGGCCTCGCCGTCGTCTTTTTGCGGACCGTAGGCTCCGAACCCAGCATGGTTGCCGCCTTCGATGACGACAGTTTTCGCATTTGCTGGAAGCTTGTCCGCGTTTTCAGCCAGCGAATCGAGATTCAAGACGAAGTCCTGCGAGCCGTAAATAGAAAGCGCGCTTAAACCGGTCTCCGAAAGATCGCTTGCGGGATAGGATGCAAGAAACGCTATGCCTTCCAGGATATCGGCGTGTTTCGCTGCGTATTGGGCAGCGGCGACGCCGCCAAGCGAGTGGCCGGCAATCCACCACGAATCGGCTTGTGGGTAGCCGTCCATGATGTCCGAAGCAGCATCGGTACCGAGAAAAGCCAGGTTGAACGGCATTTTCGCGATTACGCAGAGATATCCTTTATCGGCGAGCTTTTCTGCCAAAGGGACGTAGGCGTGAGGGTCTACTTTCGCGCCGGGATAAAACACCACTCCCGCTTCGATTGGCAGCTTGCCTTCTAAAGAACCGGGCGGTGCGATGGCAATGCTCTCATCGTTTTCTTCTACCGATATCGCCTTCGCGTCCGACAGAAGGGTAAATGTATCCTGCGCGTGGTAATAGTCGGAGACGTATGCGCCGAAACCGACGGCGCCTGCGAACAGGACGACTGCCAAGGCGATGGCGATGCGTTTCGGCCACGGATGCGACTTCGCGGCTTGAGCCGGCGCTGCGTTGTTCAAGGAGTCCTTCTTTCTTTTCCTTTACGGCGAGCGTTTAGTGGCAGGTGCCAGTATACGCGGTGGTATCATCGCCGTCTGAGAAACCATGCGCCCGAGAAGCGGATTCGAGCGCGGCGTAAGTAGCGGAGAAACGGAGAGAGAATGATTTCCGAGAGTAGGATTCGAGTTCGTTATGCTGAGACCGACCGGATGGGGATCGTATACCATGCAAACTACTTGGTATGGTTCGAAATCGCACGTTCCGAATTCCTCGAAAAGCTGGGATTTCCTTATGAAGACATGGAGGAGGCCGGCTACATGTCTCCCGTCGCGGATGTACAGCTTTCCTACGGCATGCCGCTGACGTATGGCGACACGGCCATCGTGCGCACGCGCGTGGCGAAGCTGACGCCCGCGAAAACGGTGTACTCGTATGAAGTGTATAAAGAAGGCCAGGTCGTTGGCGTGGACAAGCCATGTTGCACCGGCTCGTCTACGCATTGTCTTGTGAGCGCCGAAAGCTTCAAACCGGTGAACCAGAAGCGCATCATGCCGGATTTGTACGCCGCGTACCAGGAGGCTCTTGAGGCTGACGAATAGGGGGCCGGTGCCCGCGGTGCGCAGGGGTCATGCGGGGCTTCGCCGCACGACCCCTTACCGAAGGACGCCTGCATGGCGACGCGCGCATGGGGAAAGCAACGGCAGAGATCCCGCGCGTCGCGCCGCCTAGCGCAGCACACCGCGGATGATGCGTTCTTTCAAGCGCGAATACGGCTGGTAGCGCAGCGGCACGTCGACGCTGCTGCATTTGCGCAGAATGCTCTTGCGGTGGCTGAACGTGTCGAAGCTGTCTTTGCCGTGGTAGCTTCCCATGCCGCTTTCGCCGACGCCGCCGAACCCCATGTTGGACGTGGCGAGGTGCATGACCGTGTCGTTGATGCAGCCTCCTCCGAACGAAACGCTGCGTACGATGCGGTCCTGCAGCGTGCGGTCTTCGGTGAACAGATAAAGCGCCAAGGGCTTCGGGCGCGCCTTGACGAACGCCTCCGCCTCGGCCATGTCCTCCACGACGAGTACGGGGAGCACGGGGCCGAAAATCTCCTGGCCCATGACGGCGTCTTCCGCATCGACGTGATCCATGATGGTGGGCTCGATGCGCAGGTCTTCCACGCAGTGCGTGCCTCCATATACGGTTTTGGCGGGGTCGACCAGCGAGAGGATGCGGTCGAAGTGCTTGCGATTCACAATGCGCCCGTAATTACGGTTGAACAGCGCGTTTTCTCCGTACATCTTCGCGGTGCAGGCTCCTAGCAAAGCGACGAATTCGTCATGCGCGGCGCGCTCCACCAGCACGTAGTCGGGCGCGACGCAGGTCTGCCCGCAGTTGAGGAATTTTCCGAACGCGATGCGTCGCGCGGCGAGCTCGAGGTTGGCGTCTGCGGCGACGATACAAGGACTCTTGCCTCCCAGTTCGAGCGAGACGGGGGTCAGGTTTTCCGCGGCCTTGCGCATGACGAGCTTGCCGACGGCAGGGCTTCCCGTGAAGAAGATGTAGTCGAATTTCTGGTCGAGCAGCTCCTCGTTGGCGGCGCGGCCTCCTTCGACCGTCGTCACGTACGACGGATCGAATGCGGCCTCCAGGATTTCGGCTACCACGCGGCTTGTGGCGGGGGCGTATGCGCTCGGCTTGACGACGCAGCAATTGCCGGCCGCGATCGCGCCGATGAGCGGTTCCATGCAAAGCATGAAGGGATAGTTCCAAGGCGCCATGACCAGCACGACGCCGTACGGCTCGGCCACGGTGAAGCTTTGCGCGGGAAAATTGCCTATGTCGGTGCGTACGCGCTTCGGGGCGGCCCATCCGCGCACGTGCGCTATGTGGTGACGCAGCTCGGAAAGCACCAGCCCTATTTCGCACATGTAGCTTTCCTGCGAAGATTTTCCCAGATCGAAGGCGAGCGCATCCGCAATGCGGCGTTGCGAGCGTCTTATTTCCGCGCGAAGCCGGCAGAGCGCGTCGATGCGTGCGTCCACATCCAGGGTTGCTCCCGTGTCGAAATGGGCACGCTGCTGTTCAACGATGGTTTTGACGTCCATGGCTGATCCTCCTTGCCGCTTTGGCAGCATTATAGTTCTCGTTCTACGCCCAGGGCGATTCGTTTGCCTGGGCCGCAATGGCGTTCGCTTCCTCTTGCGTGATTGCGCTGTATTTCACCATGCGCGTCAACACCTGCGTCTGGCGCTGGCATGCCAAGTCGTAGTTTTGGGTGGGGGCATAGACGCTCGGTGCGTTCGGCACGCCCGCGAGCAGGGTGCTTTCCCAGTCGTTCATGGCGCCGGGCGCCTTGCCGAGATAGCCTTGACAGGCGGGGCCGATGCCGTAGAGGCCCTCGCCGAAATAGATTGAATTCACGTAGAGCTCCAGGATGCGGTCTTTGTTCAGGGCGTGTTCGATATCGAACGCCATGAACACTTCCGCGACCTTTCGTTCTATAACCTGCTCCTGGGAGAAGAACTCGTTTTTCGCCAGCTGCTGCGTGATGGTCGATCCGCCTTCGACGATTGATCCTGCTCTCAGATCGTTGAACAGCGCGCGCCCCGTGACGAGCGCGTCGAACCCGGGATGGCGGTAGAAGCGGTGGTCCTCGACGGATACAACTGCCGCTAGGTATGTCTCGGGGAGCTCCTCGAGCGGCGTGAAGCCGACGCGCGACTCGATGTCTGAAACCATGTCCGCAACGCTTTTCTCCTGTGCGGCGTTGCTGTAGAGCGCATATCCTCGTACGACGAAATACGCCGCTGTCGCCACGAGGCCTGCAAGCAGGGCGATGAGCGTCCATTTGACGATGCTTCCCAGGACGCGAAGCGCGATGGGCGGTTTCGAGATGTCGTTGGTGTAGGCGGCTCTTCTCATGGCGTCCCTCCTTTTGCTCTCGTACCAGTATGGCCCACTGTGCTCTCTCGAGCTTGACGGGCAGGTAGCGGCTTGGTGACAAAGACGGCGGCAAGGTGGCGAAATGCGTGCGCCGAGCCTGGTACAATGACTGGATGCATCATTGACTCAACGCAATTCCGATATACGAGGCAGGCGAAGTACGTGGCATTTCTGTTCGGGTGCGAAGGCATCCATCTTGAATATCCGGCAAAGACGGTTCTCGGCAACGTGACGCTCGGCGTCCACGAGGGCGACCGCATCGGCATCGTCGGTCAAAACGGCGATGGCAAATCAACGCTGCTCGGCGTATTGGCGGGCCTGGTCGAGCCCGACGAGGGACTCGTGCGCCATACGCGCGGCTTGCGCATAGGCATGCTGGGCCAGCGAGATTCGCTGGAAGACGAAGCGAGCGTCGAGTACGCGGTGGTGGGGGACACCCCCGAATACGTCTGGGCGGGCGACCCGCGCGTGCGCGAGGTTATTTCCGCGCTGATCGCGGATATCGCATGGGATGCCAAGGTGAAGACGCTTTCGGGCGGACAGCGTCGCCGTGTGGACCTTGCCCGTCTTCTCGTGGGCGACTGGGACGTGCTCATGCTCGACGAGCCCACGAACCATTTGGACATGCACGCCATTGCTTGGCTCGCGGCGTATCTGAACCGCCGTTGGCCGAAGGGCACAGGCGCGCTTCTCACGGTCACGCACGACCGCTGGTTTCTCGACGAGGTTGCCAACGCCATGTGGGAGGTTCACGACGGTTTGGTCGATCCGTTCGAAGGAGGATACTCCGCCTATGTTCTGCAGCGCGTGGAGCGCGACCGCGTGGCGCAGGTGACCGAGCAGAAGCGCAAGAACCTCATGCGCAAGGAGCTTGCGTGGCTTTCCCGCGGCGCGCGCGCCCGTTCCACCAAGCCGAAATTCCATATGGCGCTGGCTCAGGAGCTCATCGCCGAAGAGCCGCCCGTGCGCAATACGCTCGAGCTGCGGGCTATGGCCATGCAGCGCCTGGGCAAGCAGTGCGTGGAGCTGACTCGCGTGACCGAGCGTTTCGGGGACCGCACGGTGCTCGACAATGTGGACTGGATCATCGGGCCGGGCGACCGCATCGGCGTGCTTGGCGAAAACGGCGCCGGCAAGACCACGTTGCTCAAGATCATCCAGGGCGCGCTCAAGCCCACTTCCGGATTCGTGAAAATAGGCAAAACGGTCAAATTCGCCGTGCTTTCCCAGCGTTTGGACGAACTCGAGGAAATGAGCAAGTATCGCGTGACGGAAGTGCTTTCGCGCTATCGCACGCGCGTCGTGCTCGACGGCAAGGAGACCACGCCGGCGAAGCTCCTTGAGCGCCTGGGCTTTTCGTCTCGCCACCTGTACACGCGCATCTGCGATTTGTCGGGCGGCCAGAAGCGCAGGTTGCAGCTTCTGCTCATCCTTTTGGACGAGCCGAACGTGCTCATTCTCGACGAGCCGGGAAACGACCTCGATACCGATATGCTTGCGGTGCTCGAGGACTTGCTGGACACCTGGGCGGGCACGCTTGTCATGGTGACGCACGACCGCTACCTCATGGAGCGCGTCACCGACGATCAGTATGCGCTCGTAGGCGGCAAGCTTCGCCATTGCCCGCGCGGCGTTGACGAATATCTCGAGCTGCTTGACGAGCGCAATCGGTCCGCGGCATCCGGGCGAACGTTCGCCGACGTGACGGGGCAGGGAGCGGCGGCCCAGGCTCAGCAGGGCGCTTCTTTGAAGGCTTCCGATTCTGGCTACACCAACGCGGAATTGCGCGAGATGAAAAAGCGCTTGGCAAGCCTTAATAAGAAAATGGGCACGGCTGCTCGCAAGGTGGAGGACAAGCAGGCCGAGATGGACGGCGCCGATCCCACCGATTTCGTGCGTTTGGGCGAGCTGCAGGCGGAGCTCGATGAGCTGCGTGCGGCGAAAGAGGCGCTCGAAGACGAGTGGCTCGAGCTTGCCGATGCGCTCGGCGTGGAGTAGCGAGTCGTGTCTTTTGCCGGAGAAGCCGAGGCTTAGGGTGTCTGCGGGTTAAAATGCGCCAAAACACGTTCTGGCACTCGCATATTGCACGAAACGTATCAATCGGATGTCGCTTCCTGGGCAATTCATGCAAGATAATCTACACTAATGCATATTCTGTCCAGTAATTTTGGGATTGGAAGCGCATGTTGCCCTGATCTTGAAGGGTATTTGATACGTTTCGTGAGTTTTGCGAGTGTCGGGGAGCCGTTTCGTGCATTTTGCGTCTGCGAGGACTCGGCGCTCCGTGAAAACAAGGAGTTTGCGGGTTTGCTAAGAACCTGCAGATAAGAAGCCGCTGCCTGGGGTGCCGGACGCGACGCGAACCGAGGGCGACGCCCGGATACGCACAGGGGCTGACGCCTGGGCCTGGGCGCGGCGTCGAATCCGTTGCCTAGGCGATGTTTCAGGAAATATGGCAGCGCGACTCGTCCCCTTCGCGTTCGATATGAATGCATCTTGTGCATACCGTCTCCAGGAAGCGCTCGTCGTGGCTTACGGCAACGACCGCTCCGGGGTACTGCGCCAGCGCCCGTTCGAGCGCTTCAATGGAGTGGATGTCAAGATGGTTGGTGGGCTCGTCCGCCGCAATGAGCGCGACGCCGTCGACGATGCCGCAAGCTATAGCGAGCTTTCTCAGCTCTCCTGGGCTGGTCTGCTCGCCTTTGAGGATGCGATCGGGGTTTGAATTGAGGCGGGCGACAATGGAGAGGATGCGCCCCTTTATCTCGGGGGATTCCTTGCGCACTCTGCGTACGAGCCGGTACGCTTCGTCGGGCGTGTATTCTTGAGGCACGAATAGGGCGGGGATATCGGAATCAATGCGGCTGATCAGGTATTTCATCAGCGTCGTTTTGCCGCTTCCGTTTTTCCCGCTGATTCCCACGTGGTCCGTATTGTCCACGTGGAACCGGGGTACGTGCAGCTTCGCCTGCGGCCCGCATGTTATCGATGCCTCGTCTACGCGCAGCAGGGTTTTGCGCGGGTGGGGCTGCATGCCGAAGGCTATGTCTCCGTCGTAGCGTTTTTCCGTGCGTGTACGGGAAAGGTCTGCTCGAGCTCGCTCAAGCCGCCCGCTCATTGCGTTTGCGAGCGCCCCGGCTTTTCCGTCCTGGCCCGTGTATACCGCCAGCCGTCGTTTTTCGCGTCCGTCGGAATCATGCTTGTCGAGTGTGCGGCCGCTGCGGCGTTTCGCCGTCCTGGACGCCTCTTCTGCGCGGCGGATATGTTCGCGCTGCAATGCCGCGACGGTTTTTCTCGCTTTCTCATTGGCGCGCTGCGAGCAAAGAAGCTCCCGTTTGCGCTGTTCCGAGGCGTTGTCGTAGGTTCCAGGCCTCATGACGAAATGTCCGTTCTCAAAGCAAAGACATTGATTCGGAAGAGAGCCTATCAGGCGGCGGTCGTGCGAGATGACGATGCCTATGCCCGAAAACGCTTGCAGCGCCTCGAGGATGCGTTCGCGGCAGGTCGCATCGACGTGGTTGGTGGGCTCGTCGAGGACAAGGAGCGAAGGGCTGCTCCAAAGCGCCGCGGCGATCTGGATTTTCTTCTGTTCGCCGCCGCTGAGCGAACCGAAGCGCCAAAGGGCGTCGTCGGGAATTTCAAGGGCGGTGCGCAAGCGTGTTGCCTCGGGGGAGAAATCGCATGCGAAATCGTACAGCAGCGAGGGCTCGATACGCGGGTCTTGCTCGCAATATGCGAAGGAAAGGCGTGCTGAAATGCTGCCTTTGTCGGGTGTTTCCAAGCCGCAGGCGATGCGGGCGAGCGTGGTCTTGCCGCATCCGTTATCGCCTACGATGGCGGTCCAGCCTTGTGCGAAGGCGGCGGACAAATCGGTGAGAACGGCGCGTGCGGCCTGCGGATAGGTGAACGAAACATGGGATAGCGTGAGTGTTTGCCGTGCCATAAGGCGGCCTCCTGTCGTGAGAGGTCGCGCATGGGGGAGCGTGCTTTTCGGCCGCGGAGGACGCGCGCGGGGTGTGGAGATGCGCGTGTGGAGCCGACGCGCAGGAGCGACGTGCGGGAGCGACGCGCAAGGCCGACGTGCGGTGGTCCCGCGAGAAGGACATACGGGGAAGGTCGCATGTACGATGTCTTGCGAGAAGGGATGCGAAACGAAACCGCGTGAAAAACGAACGAAGAAGACGATGCTGCCCAACATGCGCGAAAGGTGCGCCGCATAAGCGGCCTGATGCGGATGGGGCACGAAAACGTGCATCGTCTAAAACTTCATGTATACGGAGCTCCTTAAAAGCGGATGCGCACGGCATCCTGGTCGGTTACGTGGGCAAGTGTAGCACGCCGCGGCCGAGGCGGCAAACGCCGCGGCTTCATCTAAAGCATGGACGACTGGCCCGGAGGCCCGAAGATTGCCACGTCTTTCTTTGCTGCAGTAAGCCTTGATCGGATGCTTGCCGCGCAGGATCCATTGACGCGGTGGTTGGCGAATATGTCGGTGAGGGCACGCCGTGATTGTCGCTTCATGGTGCGGGATGCGCTAGACTGCGCGGATGACGGTCGGTTGGAATCGTCGTCTTTTCCGACGTGGCGAAATCGTGCGCGACTGTCGGCGGCGTGCATTGAGGCGAATTGGAGGATTCGTGATTCTGTCCATCAAGCAAGAAAACGTGTTGACTGTGCGCGAACAGCAGATTCTCTATCATATCGCTCGCGGTCTTTCCAACAGGGGAATTGCTGCGCGCTTGGCTCTTTCCGAGCAGACGGTGAAAGTCCATTTGGCGAACATGACGGCGAAGGCGCATTGCGACAATCGAGCCGCGCTTGTTGCGTATGGTTTTGAAACGGGCGTGCTGCGAGGCAGGTAAGATTTTCTCGAAGTCTGCTGCGAAATCGGTAAGGATCCGCCGTCTTTTCGCCTATACGCCGTGCGACGTACGTCCCGTGCCGCGATTAGCCCGAATGGGTTATTTTGCTTTGTCGCGCGCGTCGGTATGCTGAAAACATGTCGAATCCCCGACGAAAAGCATCAAAGGAGAACGATGGTCGCCTTTCTCATGGCCGTGGCAAGTGTCACGCTGTATGGCTGCTCTGCCGGTTTGTGCGCCTTTCGCACCATTCGAAAAAGCGACCGTTTTCCTGTTGCTGCTCGACTTCTCTTCCTTGCGGCTTTCCTGCTCCATTCTGCGTCGATCGGAGTGGAGTCGGTGAGCACTTCGGGAACTATTCTTCAAGGTCCGAACATTCTCATGCTTGCATCCTGGGTGCTTGCCTTGGCGTCGCTTTTCGTATCCGTTGCAAGCCGCCGGCCGTATGGGTATCTGGCCATCGCGTCGGCAACGGTATCGCTTTTCATCCTGTTTTCCCAGATGATCCTTATGGCTTCAGGCTATGCGCTTTACGCGAATAGCGCCTACGAGCAGTGGCCGTCGCTCGTTGTGCATATTCTGCTTTTCCTGGTGGCTATGGCGTGCTTCGTGATCAGCGCCGCCGCATCGGCCATGCAGCTTTACCAGCGCCGCCTGATGAAGGCACGCAGCGCACGGCTGCTCAGCTTGAGCATGCCTGCCATCGAGACGCTCAATAGGGTGGCGAAGCGTGCCGCTTTGGTAGGATTTCCCCTGTTCACGCTGGGGATGCTAATCGGTTTCGGCCGCTACGCGATGTATCATGGAGCCATGGTTGCACTGGGGTGCCCCGCAGGTTTTTCCTATCTCTGGCCGCGCATTGGGCTGTCTCTTGCGGTCTGGACCGTCATCGCCGCATTCGTGGCGCTATCGTATCTCGTGCCCCATGTGGCGAGCTCGAAAGTGCGCTCTGTGCTTTCTATCTGCGGTTTTCTGGGAGCGCTGCTGCTCATGTTTGTGACGGCAGGCTAGCCATGGAGCTGGTGCTTGTAGGGATAGAACGCGCGTCAGCTCCGCGTGATGTGTGGCGCGCAGTGTCGGAGATGAGGCCGGCGAGCGTGCTTGACGTCTGCGCGGCGGCGCCCGACATCGCAGAAGCGATGGTGATTTCCGATGGAGGGCGCTTCGAGGCGTATGTCGTGATGCACGGCGGCTTTGACAGCTTCGAGGTGCTGGCGGACATGGTCGCTTCGTGCATCGGATGTGCGTCATCGCAGGTCATGGGGTGTTTGTATGCCGCCGAAGGCTTCGACGCCGCATTGCACGCCCTTCATGTCGCAAGCGGATACGACACGTTTTGCGCGACGGATTCTTCGTCTGTCGAAGCGATGCGCGCCGCGTACGCCGCTTCCGTTGTTCACGGCGTATCGGGTGCGTGCACAAAGCGTCTCGTTGCGTCTGCGGTGAAATTCGGAACATGCAGCGCGGGCCGCGATGAGCAGGCATTGGCGCAACGCAGGGCCGTTTCCGCTCTTGACCTCGCACAATTCGTCTTCGACGATTTGCCGAAACGCGTCATGTTCGCCGTAGGGGAGAATCGCACGGGCGAAGCGGTGTGCGAGCGTTTGGAAGCATGCGGCGCGACGGTCGTGCGCACGGCGGCACGCGATGGCGCATGGCGCGAGGGCTTGGCGCGCGCGGACGTGGTGCTTTTCTGCGATGAGCAGGAAGCATGCGTGTTTTCCCGCGCGGAGGCAAAGAGCATGCGTCGCGCTCGCAGAGGCAGGATGAGCGTGGTCTTCGATCTGACCGAGCGGGGCTGCGTGGATGCGGGATGTGTCGGCTTCGACGATATTTTCGTGTATACGTTGGCCGATCTGCAAGGAATCGGCGGCGGCGAAGATGCCGTGCGCGCGCCTTCGGAGACGTCGGTCATGCAGCACGCACGCGAAGAGGCGCACGAATACATGCGTTGGTTCGACGAGCGGCAAAGCGGGTAGGGCCGGTTTGGATTATGGGGAAAAACGTGCGTTTTGCATGGGATAGAAATTGTATTTGACCTGCTAAAACGCTCGATTTTTGTAAGAACAAGCAAAGATTATCGTAAGGAAAGGCGAAGGCGCGCCTTAGGTTTTTGCGCGCCGAAAAGGGGGTATCTATGATTGTATCGTGGATGACGACGAACAAATGCAATCTGAAATGCGTGCATTGCTATCAGGATGCCGAAGAGGCTACCGACAGGGAGCTGAACACCGAAGAAGCCATGAAGATGATTGACGAAATCGCGCGCGCCGGTTTCAAAATCATGATTTTTTCCGGCGGCGAACCGCTGCTTCGTCCCGATATCTTCGATTTGGTGGCGCATGCGGCATCGCGCGGTTTGCGTCCTGTTTTCGGGACCAACGGCACGCTGATCACCTATGAGATCGCCATGCGCTTGAAGGAATGCGGCGCATGCGCAATGGGCATTTCGGTTGACAGCCTCGACCCCGCCAAGCACGACAGATTCCGCGGTCTTGAAAATGCGTACGACCTGACCATGAGGGGCATCGAAGCATGCAAGCAGGCGGGGCTGCCATTCCAGCTGCACACGACCGTGGTGGATTGGAACCGCGAGGAGATCTGCGGTGTGACCGATTTCGCGGAGCGAATCGGCGCGATCGCCCACTATATTTTCTTCCTCATTCCGGTGGGTCGCGGCGAGTTCATCAAGGAAACGAGCCTTGAGGTTCAGGAAAACGAAGCGCTTTTGCGCGACATCATGCTGAAGTCCCAGCAGGTGAGTATCGACGTGAAGCCGACGTGCGCGCCCCAGTTCACGCGCGTGGCCAAGCAGCTCGGCGTGGAAACGCGCTTTTCGCGCGGATGCCTTGCGGGCCTGACGTATTGCGTGGTGGGTTCCGAAGGCATCGTGCGTCCGTGCGCCTATATGACCGAGGAGGCGGGCGATGTGCGCACCATGCCTTTCGACGAAATCTGGAAAACGAGCCCGGTGTTTCGTGCGTTGCGCACCGAGGCATATGGGGGCGCATGCGGCACGTGCGATTATCGCGAGGGCTGCGGAGGCTGCCGCGCTCGTGCGGCGTATTACCACGAAGGCGACATTCTTGCGCAAGACGATTACTGCGCTCACGGCTTGAAATTGGATGCATAGGCATTGTATTCGGATAAGAAAAAGGAAAGGAATTCCCATGATGAAGAGCGGATATGCAAAACGTTTCACAGCGGCGGGCATGGCGCTTGCTCTTGCATGCGGCACCGCCGGCGTGCTTTCGCTAAGCGCTTGCGGCGCGGCCTCCGACACCCCTGCGGATTCTCAGTCCATCGCCGAGCAGGAGGCTGTAGCGCCTGAAAGCTACACGTTTACCGACGACATGGGCAATGAAGTCACGGTGAACGATCCGCAGCGTGTAGTCGCATGCATGGGCAGCTTCGCGAATACGTGGGAACTGGCCGGCGGCACGTTGGTGGGCGTATCCGACGACGCCTTCACCTTCGACAACTTCGACATCGCGTCTCCCGACGTGCAAAGCGTGGGTGATTTCACGAGCCTCAACCTTGAGGCGATTATTGCGCTTGAGCCCGATTTCGTCATTATGACCAGCGGAACGGGCGGCCGCGGCGGCGACTCCAGCCAGGCCGATTTCAAATCCGCGTTGGACGCGTCGGGCATTCCCGTGGCGTATTTCGAAGTGACCACCTTCGACGATTACCTGCGCATGCTGCGTGTTTTCTGCGATATCACGGGTCGCGATGACCTGTACGAGCAAAACGGCGTTGCCGTGCAGAAAGCGATCGACGACGCGATCGCTGCGGTTCCTGCCGAAGGCGATGCTCCTACGGCGTTGCTGATGACCACGTACTCTCGCGGCACTCGCGTGCAGGCGTCGTCTTCCATGGCGGGCGATATGCTCGCCGATTTGGGCGCGGTGAACCTGGCGGACGAGAATCAAAGCCTGCTGTCCGATTTCAGTCTGGAATCCATCATCGACCTTGATCCCGATTTCATTTTCGTCATTCCCATGGGCAACGACACGGCGGCGGCCACGAAAAACCTTGAGGCGCAGACCGCGGAAAACCCCGCGTGGGCAACGCTTTCTGCGGTGCAAAACGATCGCTATATCGTGCTCGATCCCAATTTGTTCTTGTACAAGCCCAATGCGAATTGGGCGCAGGCGTACGAGACGCTTGCCGGGCGTTTGTACGGCGCGGGCGGTAATGCGTAATGCCGACGGCAGCATTCGATGCCGCGCGCAGGGTTCGCGGGCGATCGACGGCGTGTGTCGTCGTCGCGTCGCTCGGCGGCCTTGCCGCTCTGGTGGTCTTGGCGTTTCTGACGGGGTCGTCGTCGGTGAGCTTCGGCGAACTGGCGACATGGCTTGCCGGAGGGGATGTGGATGAGGCGGCGAAGAACATCTTGGTGAACGTGCGCTTGCCGCGCGTGGCGGCGGCGTTGCTCGCGGGCGCGGCGTTGGCTGTTGCGGGCGCGATCATCCAGGCGGTGCTGGATAATCCCTTGGCGAGTCCCAACGTGATAGGCGTCAATTCGGGCGCGGGATTATTCGTCCTGATGGCAGCCGCTTTTTTCCCTCAGGTGCCGTGGATTTCCCCTTGCGCGGCATTTGTCGGCGCGCTTGCGACGGCGGCGGTCATCTTCGTTATATCGCTGAATGCCGGCGTGTCTCGCTTGACCGTGGTACTTTCCGGCATCGCGATCACCACGGTGTTCGGCGCAGGCATGAACACCATTTTGATCGTGGCGCCCGATGCCTACGTGGGTTCGTCCATGTTTTTGGCCGGCGGGTTTTCCGGCGTGCTGCTGCGCGACCTTGCCTGGCCGGCGGCGCTTATCGCAGCGGGCCTTGCCGCGGGGTTTTCGGGCGCGCATCGGCTCAACATCATTGCGCTTGGTGACGACATGGCGCATGCGCTGGGCTTGCACGTGCGCGCGAGCAGGCTGGGAATGCTCGCCGTGGCCGCGTTGCTTGCCGGCGCGGCGGTGAGTTTCGCCGGTCTGCTCGGCTTCGTCGGGCTGATTATCCCTCATATCGTGCGCTTTTTGGCAGGTTACGACAACCGCGCAGTCCTGCCTATCTCTGCGCTGCTCGGCGCGGCGTTTGTGGTGGGCTGCGATCTTTTGACGCGCGTGCTCTTCGCGCCGTACGAAGTGCCCGTGGGCATTTTGATGGCGTTTGCGGGCGGGCCGTTTTTCATCTATCTGATTTTTAAGAACAGGAGGGGCGGCCTTGACTGACGAGTTTGCTTTCGCTGGCGGCGATTGCCACGCATTCGGCGGGCGCTCGATGGGCGCCTCGGCCGGTTCCGATCGCCGGCGCGCGTCCGCATGCTTCGCCATGGAGCTGCGCGCGGTGTCGTTTGCCTACGACCACGTGCGGCCGCTTGTCGAAGATGTTTCGGTAGGATTTGAAAAAGGCCAGGTAACAAGCATTGTTGGACCGAATGGCTGCGGCAAGTCGACGCTTTTGAGGCTGGCGTGCGGCATTGTGCGCCCGCAACGCGGCGAGGCCCTGCTCGACGGTCGACCCGTGCGCGAATATGCCTCGCGGGAGCGCGCTCGACGATTGGCGCTGCTTTCGCAGGGGCCGCGTCCGCCGGCGATGACCGTGGAGTCTCTGGTCGCGTGCGGGCGTTTTCCGTATCTGAACGGGCGAGGGCGCCTCTCGAAGGCCGACCGCGATGCGGTGGAGCGCGCCATGGATCTGACGGATGTGGCGCGTTTTCGCACGTGCGACCTGGCGCATCTTTCAGGCGGCGAGCGGCAGCGTGCGTTTATCGCCATGACGCTCGCGCAGGATGCGGAGACGGTGGTGCTTGACGAGCCCACGACGTATCTGGATATCGGCGCATGCCATGATGTGATGCGTTTGGTGCGGCGGCTCAATGTCGAAGAGGACAAGACGGTCGTCATGGTTATTCACGACCTTGACCTGGCTCTTCGCTATTCCGACCGATTGGTTGTCATGCGGGACGGTTCGGTTCTTGCGGCGGGAGAAGTGGACGAAGTGTACGCGTCGAAGGCGATCGACGAGGCCTTCGATGTGGAGGTTTGCGCGTGTTCTGCCGACGGTCGCCGGGCGTTTTCCGTGTTTCCACGAAATGAATAGGCTTCGCCTAGAACATGGCGTCGACCGGCTCGGAGGCCTCTACGTCTTCTTTGCCGCGGAACAGCTCGGTCAGTTTTGCGAGCAGGGGCTCCTGCGTGCCGTCGAGCATGCGCAGCACCATGGCCACGTGGTCGGTGTACTGCACGTCGAGCGTCTTTGCTCCGCAGTCTTCGGCGAGGCGCACCATCTGGTCGTACGAGGAGTAGTCCATGCGCACGGTGATATCCACGCATTTGGACACTACGACAAGCTCGGCCGCTTCGATACCCGCCTGGGTTGCCTGCGTGTAGGCGCGCACCAGCCCGCCCGTGCCTAGGAGCACGCCGCCGAAATAGCGCGTGACTACCACGGCGACGTCGGTCAGCCCCGCATGCTGGATCACTTCGAGGGTGGGAAGGCCTGCGGTCTTTTGCGGCTCGCCATCGTCCGAATAGCGAACGCGCCCTGCAGCCCCTGCTCCGCCTTCGCGCAGAACGTAGGCATACACGTTATGCCGCGCCATGCGGTTGGCGGCGCGGATTTCCTCGAGAAACGCCAGGGCCTCTTCTTCGGTCTCGACGTGTGCGATGCTTGCGATGAAGCGGCTCTTCTTCTCTTCGATTTCGGCCGTTGCACGGCCCGATATGGTGGTGTAAGAACTCATGCGCCCTACTATAGCATGCATGTCGTGGTACCATGGGCAATCGTGATTGCGATTATTGCCGCGGCGCATGGCGTGCGGTGCGGCTCGATCTTTTAAAGGAGTTCAAACATGGCGAACGAAGGAAGCTTCGAGGCAAGCCAGAAGCGCAGCGACGAAATCCGCGCCGATCTGGCCGGTCATCCCGAGAAATACACGATGCTCACGGGCGATCGCCCCACGGGCAGACTTCATCTGGGCCATTACTTCGGCACGCTGAAGGGGCGCGTGGAGCTGCAGAACATGGGCGTTCGCACGAACATCCTCATCGCCGACTACCAGGTCATCACCGACCGCGACACCACCGAGCATATCCAGGACAACGTCTACAACATGGTCATGGACTACTTGGCGTGCGGCATAGACCCCGAGAAAACCATGATCTACACGCATTCGGCGGTGCCCGCATGCAACCAGCTCATGCTTCCGTTCTTGAGCCTGGTGACCGAGGCTGAGCTGCAGCGAAACCCCACGGTCAAAGCCGAGATGGAGGCGTCCGGCCATGAGCTCACCGGCCTTCTTCTGACCTATCCCGTCCATCAGGCGTGCGATATTCTGTTCTGCAAGGGCAACGTGGTCCCCGTCGGTCGTGACCAGCTGCCCCACATCGAGCTTACGCGCACCATCGCCCGTCGCTTCAACAACCGTTACGGCAAGGTGTTTCCCGAGGTGGACGCGCTGCTTTCCGACACGCCGCTTCTGCCCGGCCTTGACGGCCGCAAGATGAGCAAGTCCTACGGCAACGCCATCGCCATCTCCATGACCGCCGAAGAAACGGCCAAGCGCATTAAGAAGTCCCAGACCGACTCCGAGCGCATGATCACGTTCGACCCCGAGAACCGCCCCGGCGTTTCCGGCCTCATTTCCACGGCCGCCATCTGCACCGGTCGCAGCGAGCTTGAAATTGCCGAAGAAATCGGCATGGGCGGCTCCGGCGCGTTGAAGAAGTACGTCACCGAGGCGGTCAACGAATACTTCGCGCCCATCCGCGAACGCCGCGCCCAGTACGAGAACGACCTCGACTACATCAAGGACGTTCTCAACGAGGGCAACAGGCGCGCGAACGAAATTGCCGAGCAGACCCTCGCCGAAGTCCAGGAGGCCATGGGGATGGTGTACTAATCGAGGCTCTCTGAGGCTCGAACGTCCACAGGCAAGGCTTTCCTGCTTTTGCAGCACGTTTCGTCCGAAAGGCGTCGGTTTTCCGGCGCCTTTCGCTGTTATGCGGAGTCTTCGGGATTTTATGAACAATGTTCATATATACGTTAGAATAAGAAGCGTACGTAAGATTCGCCTGCGAAGATGGCGAAAGGAACCGAAGAGGGGATAGAGTGAAGAAGTACATCAACTGCGCGATCGTGTATGCGATTCTGGCTTTGGCGGGAGGCGTGTTCTTCCGTGAATTCACGAAGATCAATGGCTTCGACGGCACCACGACGCTTGCGTTCATCCATCCGCACTACCTTGCGCTGGGTATGCTGTTTTTCGTAGTTTTGGTCATGCTCGATAAGCTGTTCGATATCGAGGGACGTTTGGGCAAGGTGCTCGTCGCGTACCATGTGGGCCTGAACGTTTCGGTGGTCATGCTGCTGGTCAGGGGCGTTTTCCAGGTACTTGGAACCGCGCTTCCCAACGGCGCGGACGCCGCTATTTCAGGTATGGCGGGCCTGGGGCATATCGTTTTGGGCGTAAGCCTGGTGCTGGTGCTCTTCAAGGTGAAGAAAGCCGTGCAGGAGCAGTAGGAAGCGCGCCGCATTCGCCTCGGGGCCGTGGAGGGCTCGATGTTAGCGCTGCAACTCGTCGCAGCTCGCTTGAAAGCCGCTATAGAAGGCGCATAGGGCGCGAAAAAACGGGGGTTCGATCATCGGTCGAACCCCCGTTGTCGTTGCTACGCCTTTTCCACGGTGACGGCGGTGCCGCTTGCGGTGACCATGAGCATGTCTCCCGCACCGAGGACCTCGTAGTCAAGGTCCACGCCGACGACCGCGTGCGCGCCCATTTTGGCGGCGCGTTCTTCCATTTCGCGGAGCGCCTTGTTACGGGCCTGCTCAAGCTCGTTTTCGTATCCTGCGGACCTGCCGCCGAACACGTTGCGCAGCCCTGCGCCAATATCGCGAAGGAAATTCACGCCGGTGACGACTTCTCCGAAGACGATGCCGTAATAGCCGGTGATTTTGTAGCCTTCGACGGACTGGGTGGTGGTGACGATCATGGATGCCCCTCTCTGTGCCGTTTTGCTTGGGAGGAGACTATCGTCGCAGAAAGGAGGCGGGTGGGGAATACGCCCGTTTTCCTCCCGTTGCTTTCGGCGGCATCTTGTTGCCGTTTCGTTGGCGTTTCGCTCGGCCTACAGCGTGTCGGTGTCGAGCCAGATGGTGAAAGGCCCGTCGTTGACCAGCTCCACCTGCATCATGGCGCCGAACGAGCCCGTTGCGACATGCTCGATATCGCGGCGCGCCAGGTCTACGAAGTACTCGTAGAGGCGGTTCGCTTCGTCAGGCGCGCCCGCTTCGGTGAAAGAGGGACGGTTGCCCCGCTTGCAGTTCGCATACAGCGTGAACTGGCTCACCACCATGACATCGCCCTGCACGTCGGCCAGGCTTACGTTGGTCTTGCCGTTCTCGTCTTCGAAAATGCGCAGCTTCGATATCTTGGACCAAAGCTTCTCGGCCTGCTCGTTGCCGTCTTCGGCTCCGACGCCGAGAAGGATGACGTAGCCTTTTCCGATGCTGGAATGCAGCGCTCCTTCGATGGATACCTGGGCACGGGTGACGCGCTGGATAAGTGCTCGCATGCGTACTCCTCACGTTGGTTGGACTCGCGGTCGGTTGCGTTTCGCACTCCATGATACGATAACGCCGAAACGAAGCGAACCATGAACCAAGGAGAGACAATGCCTATTCTTGATACGGTGCTGTTCGATAACGACGGCACGCTCGTCGACACTTACGACCTTATTCTCGAATCGTTCCATCATGCCGTGCGCGAAGTGCTCGGGCACGATATCGCCGACGAAAAGCTCATGGCCAAGGTGGGCCAGCCGCTTTCGACGCAGATGTGGGATTTCACCGACGACCCGGCGGTACATGAAGAGCTTCTGCTCACGTATCGCGAATTCAACCACCGCATTCATGACGATCGCGTGTCGCTGTTCCCGGGCGTGCGCGAAGGCCTCGAGCGTCTGCGCGAAGAAGGATTCAAGATGGGCGTAGTCACGTCGAAGATGAGCCCTCTTGCTAGGCGGGGCCTGGAGATACTCGAGGTCTCCGAATTCTTCGACTGTCTTGTGGGCGCGGATACCTGTCCCAAGCACAAGCCTGATCCCGATCCGATTCTGCTGGGGTGCGAGCTTTTGGGAGCGGCGCCTGAGCGCTGCGTCTATGTGGGAGACAGCCCGTACGACCTGCAGGCGAGCAACGCCGCCGGCACGCTTTCGGCTGCCGCGCTGTGGGGCATGTTCGACGAAGGCGTGCTGCGCGCCGAGAGCCCGCGTCTGGCATGCTCCGATTTCTCGGGACTGGCGGATGCAATCATCGCGCTGCGCGAAGGGCGCCGCTAGCTCCACGGATCGCGTTGGAACAGCGGCTCAGGCTCGGGGCGGCGGTCTGAATAGGGGTCATAGCCGTCATCGTCTTCCGCCTCGGCGCGGAGGAATTCGTCGTTTACGCGAGCCGGGCGCTTTGCCTCGGCGGGTGCGGTGCGCTTGCTCGAGGCAGCGGCTTTTTCGTCGCTTTCGTCAAGCGCGCGTTTGCCCGCATCGAGGACTCGCTTGCCCGTGGATGCCGTTTCGTGCTTTGCGGGCGCGTTTCCTGTTTTTTCTTCGAGGATGGGTTCGATGTAGGCGAGGGGCGCCACGCTTACCGTTCCGCAGAATGCGAACGCGAACGGCGTTTCAAGGCCTGGTTTGGAGACAATCATGGTGACGGTCTTGTCCGCCTTGACGCATGGTGTGGCGGCCTTGCCCGTCTGGGCGGAAAGTCCGCTTGGCACGTCGGCGGCAACCGTGAGCATGCCATGTGCGCGGCGTTCGTTGGCCGCGGCGATCCATGCGTCGAAGGGCGCACGCACGCGCGAGCCCTCGAAGCCCGTGCCCAGCAGCGCGTCTATGCAGACGTCCGCTTGAGAGAACGCCTCATGCAAGCGGTCTTTTGTCGGCGCCGTCAGGATGAGTGCGTGCGGGGTGTTTTCGAGGATGCGTTTCGCGGCCTGGGCGGCATCGCGCGCCGGCTGGGCGGAGATGCTGTCGGGCGCTGCGTTGCACACCACAATGACGCGCTGGCCGCTTTCGGCCAGGTCGCGCGCGGCAACCCATCCGTCGCCGCCGTTGTTTCCGTTGCCGCACAGCACGATGAAACAGGGGCTTTCCTCGGAGGGGACGTTCTTCTTGCGATGCAGGTCCTCTTCGGAGAAGGCGCTCTTCCTGCGCTGCTGCGCCTCCTCGTGTCGCTCGGCCTCTTCCGCCATGCGCCGCGCCCTGTGGGCGAGGAAGCGCCCGGCGCGTTCCATGAGCAGCGCGAGGGAGGTGCCGCGCTTCGCTATCTCCTGCTCGAGGCGCACCACATCGGCTACGTTCAAGACGGGCGCGCTTTTTCCATTCTTCATATACGGGGCGAGCGCGCTGCGATATGCCTGCGTAAGCTGCGGCAGCGTTGCCTTGGCATTGGCGGGGCTGGTGGAGGGAAGCGTGACGGCGGGCATGCCGAGGTCGTTCTCGCAGAGCCGCGCGTACAGCTGACCTGCCTTCGCGCCCGTGCAGAACACGGCTTGGATGTCCGCCGTTTCGAGTATGCGTTTCAGATCGTTGGGGACGACGTTGCGGATAGAAGCGTCGCTTGCTCCCTTTATCTCGCACGAGGCCGCCACGTCCCACAGCGCGATGCCGCGGCGCAGCAGCAGGTCCTTTTTGTCGGCCACGGTGCGCGGGGCGGGTTCGTCGAAGACGGCGGCCAGCACACGCCAGAACCTGTTTTGGGGATGACCGTAGAAAAACCCCTGTTCGCGGCTTTTCGGCGAAGGGATGCTGCCAAGCATGAGCACGCGGCTGCGTTTGTCGAAGACGGGTTCAATGGTGTGTTCTATCGTGCTTGGCATGGCTGGTCCTTGGCTGCAGGGTTGATTCGGGCGCGCTATTTCAGGAATTCGACGACATCTTCGGCCTTTTGGCGCGTTTTGGGCTTCATGATATGCGTGGGGTCATGATATCCCACCTGCAGCATGACGGCGACGCCGAATTCCTCGGGGTCCATGAGGTCTTCGTTCGCCAGGAATTCGTTCACCTTTTCGTAATTCAGGCCTTCCACCGGCGTGGAGTCCACATGCAGAAGCGCGGAGGTAGTGAGCATGTTCGCCAGCGCGATGTAGGCTTGGCGGCACGACCATTCGAACATCAGACGGGAATCGTCGGCAACGCCGAGGTCGTTCGCCTGGAAATTCGCGAACATTTCCTTGCGCTGCTCGAAGTCTTCGGGCGAGGCGCCTTGGACGTCGGTCATCATGCGGGCGGCATGCGGGCTGGAGGCCTCCATGTGCTTGCGGGCCAGGATGACGATGCTGTAAGAAGCGTTGCGCTTCATGCCCCAGGCAATGTCGCGCAGTTTGTCGGTCAGCGCCGATTCCTTGGGAATCACCAGGAATTTCCAAGGCTCAAGACCGAAGGAGCTCGGGGAGAGGCGGCCTGCTTCCAGAATGGTGTTCAAATCTTCGTCCGAGACGGTGCGTTCGGGGTCGTAGCGTTTGCAGGTGAAGCGCGTTGCGAAGACGTCTTCGATCATGGCGTTGATGGGTTTCGTGGGCAGCATGGCGTGACTCCTTTCCCGCCGCATGCGGATCTTCCGTGCGTGCGGCGATTGCCATCTGCATCCATCATACGCCTCGGACTCTGCGCTGGCGGCGTTGCCTTTTCGTGCGGCTTCGTGACGTGGCGTGCGGCGCGGCGGATGCATCGTCTGAAAAATGCCGTGCAAAAGCGTTGACCCTCACGTGGCGTGATGGTCTAGACTTCGGATGTCTTGCCGGCAAGAAGGAGGATTTCGTGTCGTATACGGTAAAAAGCCTGTCAGAAATGGCGGGCGTGAGCGTGCGAACGCTGCATTATTACGAAGAGGTGGGCCTGCTTTCCCCGAAGCGCTCCGCCAGCAACTACCGCATCTACGACGAAGCCGACGTGCAGCGGCTGCAGCAGATTCTTCTATACCGAGACGCCGGTATGGCACTCGATGGCATACGGTGCGTCCTTGACGCTCCCGATTTCGATGTGCGGCATGCTCTGCGCGAGCATCTTGAGCGTCTTGAGCGGCGTCGAGAAGAGACCGATGCCATGATTGCGTCGGTTAGAAAGACCATAGATCATCTTGAGAAGGGAATCTCTATGAGCGATAAGGAAAAATTCGAGGGCATGAAACGCCAGGCCGTGGAGGAAAACGAACGTGCCTACGGCAAGGAGGCGCGCGCTCTGTACGGAAACGAAGCGGTCGACGCCTCGCAGGAAAAGGTCCTTGCCATGGACGAAGAGGAATGGGGATCCGCCGAGGAGCTTGCCGTGGCCATTCTCGAGCAGCTTGCCAAGGCGGCGGCGACGGGCGATTCGGAAGGGGATGCGGCCCGAAGGCTGTGCGCCATGCATAAGCGCTGGCTGTGCATGTATTGGCCCGACGGCATGTACACGCCCGAAGCGCATGCGTCGCTGGCGGAGGGCTATGTTGCAGACGAGCGTTTCCGCGCGTATTACGACGAAGCGGTTCCCGGAGGAGCGCAGTTCCTGCGCGATGCGGTTCGCGCGTATTGCACGCATTAGCTGAGGGGCGGCGCTGTCACTCGCCGCGCCTAATCCGGCAGCGTCTTGTCCGACGGCGCCCGGCTATTCCTCCAAGCCTGCCGCCTTCTTCTCGCTGATGGTTGGAATGCGCATGCCCATAAGCCATAGAAGGAACAAGGCGACAGCCGCGAGGATGCCCCATACCAGGGGTTTTTGCACCAGAATCGCGCTTACGCCCATGACGGCGAAGGACACGCCGATGATGTGCGCCTTTCGTTTCAGCGGAATCCCGCCTTGTTCCTTGAACGGCTTAACGTAGGCGCCATAGACCTTCGTTTTGCAAATCCACGCGTGGCAACGCGGCGAGCTGTTCGCGAAAAGGAAGGTGGCAAGCAGAAGAAGCGGCGTGGTGGGAAGCACGGGAACGAACACGCCCAGAAATCCCATGGCGAAAGCCAGCCAGGCGCAGGCGAAGAGGATGGTCTTTTTCACGAAGGCTCCTATCGTCCGGTTTTGCATGCGGGGCGGCCCAAGATTTGTTGCTCGAGACTGGCGGTTCAAGCCGGCTGCTCGCTCTGTCGATCCGAGCTTGCTGCTCGTCCCGTCGATCCGAGCCGGCTTCTTAATCCGGTAATCCAAATTGGTTGTTCGAAGCTGACAATCCAAGGTTCCCGCGCAACGAGGACGTTTGTCGAAACGGCATTTGTCGCAGGCGTCCATTGTAGCGCGAGTTCGCGCGGACGCGCCCTTGAGTCGCGAAGCTTCGGGGGTAAAAGGCGCGCGTGCGGACGTTTCACGTTGCTAGGAGTTCGCATGCTTTGAGCCCGTGCTTACCTATCGCTTGACCGCTCGTGTTCGTTTTCGACCCCGTTGTTCTCAAGTTTGAGGCGGTTTGTATCAACGAAGAAGGCCTGTCGTTCAGGCAAAGGGTGTAACAATACCCAAAATAATAGAAATTGTAGACTAACTTCTATTTGACTCATTCTTGCGCATGAGACCCTTTGCCTCACTGATACAAACCGTGCGTAACTTGAGAAATGGAAGTCGAATCTCATGCGTGATGCTTCTATGAGGCATGTTGCCGTCTCGCCGCTACGACCGAAATGGGCTTTGGGAGGGCACTTGTTGTGCCGGTGACGGGCGCGTCTAGAAGGGGCGCTTGTTGTGCCGGTGACGGGCGCGTCCAGAAGGGGCGCTTGCTTGTTGTGCCGGTAACGGGCGCGTCCGGAAGGGCCCGCCGCATTGACGGCAGCGCTTCCCGGGAGCGGCGTGCCGTCGCCCAATGGGCTCTGCCGCTTTCCTGACGAAAAACATGCGCTTTCCTGGCGGCTTTCTTGTCGCATTTTTCCTACGGGCTTAAACCGCGCGGTTTTGCGCGAAGAACGAAGAAGACGGGACCCGTCTCGAACATTTGTCCATGCTTTTGCGCGATAATGGGCCGAGGATTATTTGGTGCGATGCGTGCCGTGTGCCGTGTTTTGCGAGGTGCTGTATGCTTGACGAGCTTCATGTCAAAAACGTCGCTTTGATTCGCGATGCTTCGTTCGCCCCTTCTTCGGGGCTTACCGTCATCACGGGCGAAACGGGCTCTGGCAAAACGGCGCTTCTCTCGGCCATAAAACTCCTGGTGGGCGAACGCGCCGATGCAGCAACGGTCCGCGAGGGGGAATCGGCAGCCTCGGTTGAGGGCCGGTTCTTCCTGCGTGGCGAAGACGCCCCCGACGGTCATGTGGCCGTTCGGAAGGTGGGTGCGGACGGACGCAGCCGCGTTTCCATAGACGGCTCTATGGCCACGGTCGGCCAGCTTGCCTCCCGCATCGGATCGACGGTCGACTTGTGCGGCCAGCATGAGCACCAGCGTCTGCTCAAAGCATCGAGCCATCTTGCCATGCTTGATGCGTGGGCGGGAGAGGACGTGGCCGCTGCGCTTGCTTCTTATAAGAGCGCCTTCGCCGTCGCGACCGAGGCGAAGGCTGAGCTCGAGCGCGTGCAGGAGGCTTCCCGTGCAAGCTCGGCCCAGCTGGAAGAGGCCCGTTTCATCGTGCAGCGCATAGACGAAGTGGGCCCTTCGGTTGAGGAATACGAAGAAATCAGGCGTGAGCTTCCTCGTGTCGAGAACGCGGAGGCCCTGGCTCAGGCGGCGGATGCGGCCTATTGGGGTCTTTCGGGGGATGGCGGCGCGGTGTCTTCGCTGAACAGCGCCATCATGCAGCTCGAATACATGCAGAAGATGGACCCGACGCTTTCTTCGGCATGCGAAGCGCTCAGCGAGGCCTCCTATATATTGGAAGACGCCGCCCGCGATGTGCGCGCGTATCGGGACGGCATAGACCACGATCCCGCATCGTTTGCGCGCTTGCAGGAACGCATGAGCGCGTTTCAGGGTCTCATGCGCGCGTACGGTCCGCGCATGGAAGACGTGATGGAGCGGCGCGAGCGTGCGGCCGACCTAGTTTCTTCGGTGGACGATGCGCAAGAGCGCGTGGCGCAGGCAACCCAGGCGCTCGATGCGGCGGAAGAGGTCTTGGCGCTCAAGGCTGCCGACCTCGACGCCGCCCGCAGCGCGGCGGCGCCGCTGTTCGCAGAGCGGGTGAACGCCTTCATGGACCGTCTTGAGATGGGAGGCGCCGAGCTCGTGTGCCAGTTCGCGCCTTTGGAGCGCGAGAAGTGGACTTCGGCGGGATCTTCGAAATTCGAATTCGCCTACAGGCCTTCTGCAAGCATGACCGCGCGTCCGCTGGCCCGCATTGCGTCCGGCGGCGAGGTGAGCCGCGTGATGCTGGCCGTCAAGGCGGCGCTCGGTGCGGTGGACGAGGGAGACACGCTTGTGTTCGACGAAGTGGACGCGGGCGTGGGCGGTTCGGTCGCGCTTGCTCTGGCCGACGTTTTGGCCGATTTGGCCGAAACGCACCAGGTCATCGTGGTGACCCATCTTGCGCAGGTTGCTGTTCGTGCGCAAACGCATTATCTGGTGAGTAAAAACGTCGCAGAGGACGGCTCTATTCCGGAAACCACGCTGGCGGAGCTTGACGAAGAAGGGCGCGTGTTGGAAGTGGCGCGCATGCTTTCGGGCAATTCGAGCGAGGCTTCTTGCGCCCATGCGAAAGAAATGCTCGGGATGGCGTAGCGCACGCGCTGCGGTTCCGGGCGTTCGGCATGGCATAGCGTGCTCATTGCGCTTCCGTAGTTGATGCGCGCTCGCGGCTTGCCGACTGAATTTCTCCGAGAAAAAGATTGAGGCCCGGAGGGGAAGCCGGGCCTCACACAAGGAGGGGATTTACGATGCCTAGGCATCGAATTCTGCTATGAAGCAGGCAAGTGAAGGAGGGGAACCTTCGTGCTTGCGCTTGTAAGTATAAAGGCCTCATTTCAAGAACCTATGGTGGCCCTATGGAGGTCTAATGGACAAAACTTCAAGGATGTGTGAAGTAACCGCTCGCCGTTCGTTTCGTCCGCTCACTTTGCGTAGGTTTTACCTATTTATGAAGGCTTGGTGAATACCCGCATGCAATCATGCGGTCTTTTGAATCAGGCGTCGCGGAGCCATGCGCTACAATAGCGTCCCGAAAGAGGCCTTTGCCGCGCTCGCCGTGGCGCATGCTCGCGTTCGCCTGCAGGCTGGCGCTGCGAGCCGCCTGGCGGATTCACGTTGAGCGTTGTCGATACGCGCCCGCCAACGAGCGCGCCCTTGTCCCATCCATTTCCGCCCATTTGAAGAGGAGCTTCACCGTGGCCGATATAGAACTTCGTTTCCATAAAGACATGCTTGTGCTTTCCGCGCCCGTCGCCTTTGCCCTTGAGCGCCAAGGCGTCAACATGCAAGAAGACGGCGAGCTCGTCATGCTCATGGAGCCCGAAACCGTTCAGGACGCCCTCCGCATGGAGGCGATGACCGGCGCTCAGTGCCTGATTGCTGCCACCGAAGGAATCTGCGAGGCCCGCCTTGCTCACAACCGCATGGAGGACCGCGCGCAAGAGATAGCGCTGCGTGCCCTGGAAGGGGCGTGGGCGTGCAGGCCCCAGCATCTTATTTGTGAAATAGGCTCGTGCGGCCTTCCTCTTGATCCGTCGAGCGAAAGCTCCCGCGCCCAGACCGAGCAGCAGTACGAAAACGCCGTGCAGGCGCTCAACGGTGCATCGCAAGAGCTTGACCTGGGAATGTATGATGCGGTTCTTCTAAACGCCCTGCGCAGCGTGGCCGATGCGGAATGCGCTATCAATGCCGCACGCAGGAAGACCGATCGACCTGTGTTCGCTTCCGTCGACCTTGACGAAGACGGCCTTTTCGCGGGCAAGGACGTCGAGGACATCGTCTCTGCGCTCGATCGGGCCGATGTGGTGGGGCTTTCCTGCGCGGCCGAAGCGGCGACGATCGCCAAGGTCGTGCGTCGTTTCGCATCGCTTACGGAAAAGCCATTGCTGGTGCAGATTCGCGTGAAGGCCGCGACGGCTATGGAGAAGAAACGCGCGACTCTGGGCGTTTCCATCCCCGGCAACCCTTATGCAACGCCCGACTCTCTGGCCGATGCGGCCCTGACCTTGCGCGCGGCGGGCGCTCAGTTCCTGCGCGTCGTGGGCGAGGCGACGCCGGCATGCACGGGCGCGCTCGCCGTCGCCGTGAGCGGAGCGGACTGCCTTCGCTAGCTTGAAGTACCCGATTCGAAGCGCTCGGTCGGCGTTGCCGAAGGCAGCCTCAAGTTATGCGCGGCGCGCCTGTGGCGAAACGTTGCCCATGCGTTGCGCCCCGTGCGCTTTCGGGCGTTTCCAACCATGACAATCCAACCGATAGGAGGCCGTATGGCTCTGCTGGAACGAAGCGAATCGCACGGAGAGCTGCAGCGTGTTGTGGACTACCTTTTCAAAGACGCCCAGTTTGTCGAGCGTCTTGACGTGGTTCTTGCGGCCGAAACCTTTGATATTTGCGCCGATTTGCGCGAGATAGTGGACCTGCTGCCCCCTGGCTCGTATACGCGCATCGCCCTGTGCGCACAGCTGAACTCTTCCATTGCCGGGCACGCCTGGGGGTATGTCTACGGAACCGTAGAATAGGAAGCCTCTTGGGCACGCCCGGGTTTGTTCGAATCCGTTTCCCCCGCATGCGCCCGCACATGCCGTTGGCGGATTATCTCTTGTAATTCAAGGATTCCAGCAATACCATATCTGTACAAGAAATGAATACGCATCCACTATATATTGTGGATGCGTATTTCTATCAAAGAAGGCCTTGTCAAGCGATTCCAGCTTTTCGAGTGCGGCATGCACCCTCGATCGGCCCTGCGCTTGGACCGGGCGGCGCAGGCGAAGCGCAGCGTTTGCGCACGTGGCAAAAGCCGATCGAACTCGCTCGGTTTCGCCCGTGGCAGGCGAAGCGCAATGCACATACGGAGCAAAGCAAGTTGGACAAAGGGCGTAGTGCGCGCATGCGCGCCGGCATCGTGCGCCCTTCGCGGCGAAAGGGGCAGGCCATGATCGAAACCATCGTCAAACGCGACGGACGCACCGCCGATTTCAAAATCGAGAAGATCGTCGAAGCGGTGGACAAGGCATTCCAGGCATCCGGCGCCATGCAGCCGCGCTCCGTTTCCTGGAAGGTGGCCGAAGACGTGGTGGCCCGCATAGAGGGCGGGGCCGTGGAGGGCGTGCCTACGGTTGAAGGCGTGCAGGACCTTGTGGAGGAGGCCCTGATTGACGAAGGCTTCGGCCAGACGGCGAAGGCCTACATCCTCTACCGCTCCGAGCGCAATCGCGTGCGCGACGTGAACAGCCGCATCTTCCAAACGCTCAAAGACATCACGTTTTCCAAAGCGTCCGATTCCGACATGAAGCGTGAAAACGCCAACATAGACGCAGACACCGCCATGGGCACTATGCTCAAGTACGGCAGCGAATCGGCCAAGCAGTTCTATGAAATGTGCGTGATTGCGCCCGAGTTCGCAGCGGCGCACGCCAACGGCGACATCCATATTCACGATATGGACTTCTACACGCTCACCACCACCTGCTGCCAGATAGACCTGCGCAAGCTGTTCCGCGGCGGCTTTTCCACCGGCCATGGCGTGCTGCGCGAGCCGAGCGACATTGCCAGCTATTCCGCGCTGGCCTGCATTGCCATCCAAAGCAACCAGAACGATCAGCACGGCGGCCAATCCATTTCCGATTTCGACTACGGTCTGGCCGAGGGCGTGCGCAAAACGTACCGCCGTCTGTTCAAGAAGCATATAGCCGAAGCGTGCGACCTTCTGGCCGATCGTGAGGATGCGCGCGAAATTGCCCAGCGGGCAACCGATGCGGCCGAGAGGGCCGCAGGCGTGTGGGCGTCGCTTGAAATGGGCGAAGGCTACCAAGCATCCGTCGCCGAGGCGCTTGTGAACGAAGGCATCGATCGTCCGCTGGCGGAGCGTGCGATCGCCTATGCGCAGAAAAACGCCTACAAGGACGCCGACCGTGCAACCTACCAGGCCATGGAGGCGCTCATCCACAACCTCAACACCATGCATTCCCGCGCGGGCGCGCAGACGCCGTTCTCTTCGGTGAACTACGGCATGGACACCTCGCCCGAAGGCCGCATGGTCATCAAGAACATGCTACTTGCCACGGAGGCCGGTTTGGGGTCTGGCGAAACCCCTATCTTCCCGGTGCAGATCTTCCGCGTGAAAGAAGGCGTGAACTACAACCCGGGCGATCCGAACTACGATTTGTTCCGCCTGGCCATGCGCTGTTCCGCCAAGAGGCTGTTCCCCAACTTCAGCTTCGTGGACGCGCCGTTTAACCTGCCGTATTACAAGGGCACGCCCGAAACGGAGATCGCCTACATGGGTTGCCGTACGCGTGTCATGGGCAACGCTTATGATCCCGGCCGTGAAATTGTGACCGGTCGCGGCAATTTGAGCTTCACCTCCATTAACCTGCCGCGGCTTGCCATCCTGGCGAAGGGCGACGTCACGCTGTTCTTCCGCATGCTTGACGAAAAGCTTGCCCTGGCCGTGGGCCAGCTTGACGAGCGCTTTGAAATCCAGGCACGCAAAAAGGTCTACAACGCACCGTTTCTGATGGGGCAAGGCGTCTGGATTGACTCCGAGAAGCTCAAGCCCGAAGACGAACAGCGCGAGGTGCTCAAGCACGGCACGCTTTCCGTGGGCTTCATCGGTTTGGCGGAAACGCTGGTGGCGCTTACGGGCAAGCATCATGGCGAAAGCGCCGAAAGCCAAAAGCTCGGCCTTGAAATCGTGGGCCACATGCGCCGCTACCTGGACAGGCTTTCCGCCGAGCGCAAGATGAACTACACGCTGCTCGCCACGCCCGCCGAGGGCCTGTCCGGCCGCTTTGTGCGTATGGATAAGAAGCGTTTCGGCGTGATCGAAGGCGTCACCGACCGCGATTACTACACCAACAGCTTCCACGTGCCGGTGTATTACAACGTCAGCGCGTTCGACAAGATCGACATCGAGGCGCCGTATCATGCGCTCACCAACGCGGGCCACATCAGCTACGTGGAGCTTGACGGCGACCCCACGAAGAACCTGGACGCTTTCGAAGCGGTGGTTCGTCATATGAAAGAAGCGGGCATAGGCTATGGTTCGGTGAACCACCCCGTGGACCGCGACCCGGTATGCGGCTACAACGGCATCATCGGCGATGTGTGCCCGAAATGCGGCCGTGCGGAGTCGGACGGCGTGGCCTTCGAGCGCATCCGCCGCATCACGGGCTACCTGGTGGGAACCATGGACCGCTGGAACGATGCGAAGACGGCGGAAGAGGCCGACCGCGTGAAGCATTCGGTCATGACGCGTTAGCGAGCACCGTAACCATGCGCCCGCGCCGCCTGCTTCATAACGGATCGGCGCGGGCGCGCCGAAGAGCAGCGAAAGGGCAGGACGTTATGGCGCAAGAGCAGACGAAGAACACGCGTCGGGTGCAAGACGAACTGGGCAGTGCGTATGCGATGCCTATTCGCATGTACGGCGTGGTGGAGGAGAGCATCGTGGACGGCCCGGGCCTGCGCTTCTCGGTGTTCGTTCAAGGGTGCAGTCATCATTGCCTGGGATGCCATAATCGGGAAAGCCAGCCGCACGAAGGCGGATATCCGTCCACGGTGGGGGAGCTGTGCGAGCGCATTGCGAACAGCGCGTCCGTCTCGGGCGTGACGCTTACCGGGGGCGAGCCGTTCGAGCAGCCCGAGGCATGCCTGGCCCTTGCCCGGTGGTGCAAGACACGCGGGCTGAGCGTGTGGGTGTATTCGGGCTATCGCTACGAGGATATCCTGGCGGGCAATGTTCCCGGACGCAAGGCTCAAGATGCCTCGCAGGCATGCAGAGGCAATGCCGCCCGCTGCGCAGCCCGCGCTCTGCTTGACGTGTGCGATGTGCTGGTGGATGGTCCGTTCGTTATGGAAAAGCGTTCTTACGACCTGCATTGGAAGGGGTCTTCGAACCAGCGGGTAATCGACCTTGCGAAAACACGGCGGCGCGGGCTGGTGGCGTTATGGCAAGACGAGGCCATGGATTTCGTCGTTCCGGAGAACTGGTAAGGGTTTTGAGCGGGGTTCGAACGCAATGCCGAATACGGTTAGGGCGAATGGGAAAGTTGTCTATAGGCAAAGAAGCTAGCCAAGCCCTAATTTCATATCGAGAAGCTATGAAATTCCCTTATGAGCTGGGTTTGTACGAGTTTATGGAGAATTTTGTTTTGGGAAAAATTTACATGACGAAGAGCGATGAATCGTAAAGATGGGGTATTATTTCTGACGTATAAGCTTGTTTCGTAACAGGTATGCGTGATTCGTCAACCAACGGAGTGGTTCCGTAAAATAATCGTTGAATGAAATGAACCAATGCATGCCCCATGCCTGGCACGCTAGCGTGCTTTTTTCGCGTATGGGTACGATTCGGCGCGTCTTGTTTGAGGCGCGTACGCAGATGGACGAAAGGTTTTTTGAACGGATGACACTGCTTGAATTGCTGCAGCTTTTGCGCAAGCGTCTGGCGCTCGTGATTGTGCTGCCTATTGTATGCGCTCTTGCTATGGGCGTATACAGCTTCTTTTTCATGGCCAACACCTACACGGCTTCTACAAGCCTGTATGTGCTCACGAAGACGGAAACGGATTCTGGCGCATCGAATAACATGTATACCGACCTGAATGCGAGCCAGCTTCTTACCAACGACGTTGCTACGCTTATAAAGAGCGATCGCGTCATGGGGGATACGGCAAAAGATCTAAACATGCAAAGCCTCGCGGCATTCGGTGTCACGGTTGCCAGCGAAACTACGACCCGCGTTATTACGCTTTCCATTTCTGGCGAAGATGCCGAAGCTGCGGCCGTGGTTGCCAACAAACTTGCCGAAAACGCTTCTGATGTTGCTCAGGAGGTCATGAATGTTCAGAGCGTCAACGTTATCGATAAGGCGATCGCTCCGAGCTCTCCAAGCGGGCCCAACAGGCCTGTATATGTTGCCGTAGCGTTTATGGCGGGGTTGTTCCTGGCTGTAGCCATTGTTGTGCTGGCTGACATGTTGAACACCAAGGTGCGTCGCACGGAAGAGGTGGAGGAGCTCTTGGGCATTCCGGTTATTGGCCGTATGCCTGCAATGAAGGGAGGCAAATAATCGTGGTTCGCAGTAGAAACCGCTCTTTGAAGCTTGAGGCGCAGAATGCCGCTAAGACGCTGCTGGCAAACATTCGCTTCGCAAGCGTTGATAATCCTATTTCTTCATTGGTTGTTACCAGCTCTATCCCCAACGAAGGCAAAAGTACCGTTTCGGTGAATCTGGCTGAGGCCATCGCTACATCGGGGAAGAGCGTGCTCTTGGTTGAATGCGACTTCCGCAATAGGTCTTTGGCGGATATGCTTAACGTGCGTGCGCCGGGCGGAATCTATGCGGTTCTTTCCGAAGAGATGTCCCTCGACCAGGCGGTGTCTTCCACATCGGTGCCGAACATGTACCTCCTGGATGTTGAGCCTCATATTCCTAACCCAGCAGACGTTTTGTCCTCTAAGCGTTTCCGCAACATGGCGAATGCTTTGGAGGAGCGTTTTGACTATGTGATTTATGACACACCTCCAGTAGGTACGTTTGTGGATGCTGCTATTTTGTCTACGTTGGCCGATGGGGCAGTGCTGGTGGTTCGTGAGAATTTCACCAAGCGCGATAGCATTTTGGGGGCGTATGACCAGCTCAAAAAGGCAGGCGCTCACGTAATTGGCGTGGTTATGAATTACTGCGAGTCTTTGTCAAACGAGTATTACTACGCTTACTACACGCAGGATGGTCAGTTTGACCACGCCAGCGCTCCGTCCGATTCTAATATGTTTGTTTCTACCGATGTGCGTCGTGTGAGCGGCAAACACGGGTCTTCTGCGCCCGCGCGGTCTCAGCGTGCCCGCTAATGGATATGAGAGATATTCATTGTCACATACTTCCCGGAGTAGACGATGGAGCGCAAACGCTCGAAGAGAGCTTGCGCATGTTGGAAGCAGCGCGGGAAGCGGGCGTTACCAGCATTGTGTGCACCCCGCATTGCCGCGATCCGTATTTCGACTACGATGCCATGTGGGATGCCTATGAACTACTTGTAAGCCATGCAAGCGGTTTTCCGTTGCAGATGGGTTTCGAGGTCAACCATGCCAAGCTTATGAGCTTGGGCATGGAATGGGCTGATTGCTTGCATTTCGATGGTAGCAACGAGTTTTTACTGGAACTTTCGTCGCGCGCAACGCCGTATGATTTCGAATCATACGAGCGAACTATTTTCGAACTGCAGGCTAAAGGATACGAGGTGATCATTGCTCATCCTGAACGGTGCAAGGCTATTCAGGATGACATTGATATAGCGAAACGGCTGGTCAGCATGGGGTGCAAGCTTCAGGCTTCGGCTGACTTTGTAAAAGGTGGCCGTTTCGGCCGCGAACGCAAGCCCGCCAAACGGATGTTCGATGCCATGTTGTATCGCTATATAGCGAGCGATGCGCATTGCGCCGATCATTACGCATACCTTCGGAAAGCGAAATCAAGCTTTCAGGTGAGGGGGGCGCACGCACGCTAGGCTGCCATATTACTGTGGATGTTGTCGCATGTGTTGCATTGGGGCTACGTAACCTTCATATCCTGCGCGAAAAGGAATCATCGCTAGGCGTGTTTCGCTTTGCGCAGGAGGACGATACTTGCTGAACTGTTCGGCCAGGTGGGCCGATGGCGAAGCTGTGTCTGAACATGAAAGGAGGTAATGCGCAATGTGGTATGTGGTGCAGGTTGCAAGCGGGAAAGAGCAAGCAACACTGGAGAGAATCCAAAAGTTTGTTGACGGTAGCACTTTGAAAGAGGTTTTTATTCCTCGTCGCAAGGTGATACGCAAAAGGTGCGGGGAAGAGTTCTGTGTTTCCGAGGTTCTGTTTCCTGGATACGTTTTCGTGGTAACAGAAAATCCAGCAGAGCTGTTTTCGGAATTAAAGTACGTGCCGGCGTTTACTCGCATGTTGGGTTGTGGAAGTAACAGCTTCCTTCCTCTTGATCAAAGCGAGGTTGACGTACTGGAGGCATTTTGCGGGGCAAAGCGTCTCGTGGAGATATCTCGTGGAGTTGTCAACGGAGATGGCGTGCGTATAGAAGAGGGCCCATTGAAGGGGCATGAAGGCATCATAAGAAAGATTGACCGACACAAGCGATGCGCTTATGTCGAGATGGAAATAATGGGGCGTAAAAAATCGGTCAAGTTAGGGTTGGAAATTGTCCGAAAAGAAATGTGAAAATATGGAGTCGGTGCAGGTTTCGCCGGATTCAAGTGCGGTGCAGGAAGCGGCCGAGGGCGCTAAGCTTGATGCTGGCAGAACCATCCGAAGTGGGTTTGCCTACGATTTTGACAGCACGGAGCCGGTTCGTCCTGATGACGCCGAGCGTGCTGCTGGTATTAAAGAAATGGTCGGAGACGAGCCGCTTAAAGGACCTGATGGGCGATACGGATATCTTTTCGTGAAAAGGGTTTTCGATTTCTGCTTCAGCGCTTCGGTTTTAATTGTATTGAGTTGGCTTTTTCTCTTGCTGGCTATTATCGTCAAGGTAGACGATCCCAAAGGTCCTGTTTTTTTCAAACAACAACGTGTTGGCAAAAATGGAAAAGTCTTTTACATGTATAAATTTCGCAGCATGTGCGTCGACGCGGAGGCTCGTCTTGCTGAACTGAGGGAGCTTAACGAAAAAACGGGCCCTGTTTTCAAGATTACCGAAGATCCTCGTATTACCAAGCCAGGAAGGTGGCTGAGAAAGCTCTCCCTCGATGAGCTTCCTCAATTTTTTAACGTTCTAAAGGGCGACATATCCATTGTTGGGCCCAGACCAGCTTTGCCTTCTGAGGTTGCAACGTATACGGACTATCAAAGGCAGCGTTTGCTGGCTGACCAGGGTATTACTTGCTATTGGCAAACTCGACGAAACAGGGATTCCGTAACGTTTGACGAATGGATTGACCTTGATCTTCTCTACATTAAGAAATGCAGTGTCTGGTCTGACGTCAAGCTCATCATTCAAACGGTTGGCGTAGTTTTGACAGCGCAGGGGAGTTAGATGGATTCAAAGATTAATACCGAGATTGAACGGGTCGAAATCATCGGGGTTCCCATTAGCGCTACCAATATGGATGAATGCGTTGATTTTCTTGTTTCGAACTTTGAGGCAGTGCGTGGTGAGTATATTTGCGTTTCTAACGTTCACACAACGGTGATGGCGCATGACGACCCTTGTTACAAAACGGTTCAGTCGAGCTCGATTTTGTCCTTGCCAGATGGAAAGCCTCTTTCGGTTTTGGGTAGTAAAGCATTTCCCAAGATGGGTAGAGTTACTGGCCCTGATTTGATGCGGGAGCTTTTCGAGGATGAACGCGCTTCAGCCTTTAGCCATTATTTCTACGGCAATACCAAAGAGAACCTTGATGCGCTTATAAGGAAGCTGGAAGGCTCGTATCCTTCCTTGAAGATTGCAGGATATGAACCTTCTATTTTTAGGCCTCTTACTGAAGCGGAAGAAAATGAGCTTTGTTCTCGAATCGATGCTTCGCATGCTGATTTTGTTTGGGTGGGGCTTGGGGCGCCGAGACAGGAGAATCTTTGTTTCAAGCTGAAGGGTCGAACTAACTCCTGCATGATTGGCGTCGGAGGCGCATTTAACATTCTTGCGGGAATTACCCCCGAAGCTCCTCGATGGATGCAAGATTTGAGCCTGGAGTGGCTTTATAGGCTTATCCAAGAACCAAAAAGGCTTTTTAAGCGCTATTTCGTGACCAATACGAAATTCATTCTGTATGTTATGGCTAGCAAGATGAGGAAGGCGTAGCATGACCACGGCTTTTGACGGCAAAACACTGATGATTACTGGCGGTACTGGGTCGTTTGGCAATACCGTTTTGAAGCATTTTCTCTATACCGGAATTGCGGAGATACGTATTTTTTCCCGTGACGAGAAGAAACAGGACGACATGCGTCATCATCTGCAGGTGAACTACCCTGATGTAGCTTCTAAAGTCCGCTTCTACATAGGAGACGTTCGCAATCTTCAGTCCGTGCAAGATGCCATGCATGGTGTTGATTACATATTCCATGCGGCTGCCCTCAAACAGGTTCCCTCCTGTGAATTCTTTCCGATGGAGGCCGTTCGTACCAACGTTATTGGAACGGACAATGTTTTGCATGCAGCAATTGCTGAAGGCGTCGATCGTGTCGTCTGCCTCTCGACCGATAAGGCTGCGTACCCTATCAACGCGATGGGAAAATCGAAAGCCATGATGGAATCTATTATCTATGCGAACGCACGAAACGGCGCGGGGCGTACCACAATTTGCTGTACGCGTTACGGCAACGTCATGTGCTCTCGTGGCAGCGTTATCCCTCTGTTCATTGATCAGATTCGTGCCGGAAATCCGATTACCATTACCGACCCCTCTATGACGCGCTTCTTGATGAACCTCGACGAGGCGGTTGATTTGGTGAAATTCGCATTTGAGCATGCGAATCCCGGAGACCTCTTCATTCAGAAAGCTCCTGCATCCACTATCGGCGACCTTGCCGAAGCAGTTCAGAAACTTTTCGGAGAAACAGGGACGAAGATTATCGGTACTCGTCATGGTGAGAAACTGTATGAGACGCTTATGACCCGCGAGGAGCGTCTGCGCGCTGAGGATATGGGGGCGTATTTCAGGGTGGCATGCGATTCCCGTGACTTGAATTACGACAAGTTTGTCGTTGATGGAGAGGCCCGTACGGAAGCGGATGAGTCTTATACGTCCCATAACACCGAGCGCCTTGATGTGGAAGGAGCCATCAAGAAGATTATGACGGCGGAATACGTTCAGAAGGCTTTGGCGGGTGAGCTGTAATGAAGGTTCTTATTACGGGCGCAAAAGGCTTCGTCGGCAAAAATCTTGTTGCAGCGCTGGAGTGCATTCGCGACGGGAAAGATCGTAGGGAGAAGTACCAGGCGCTGCTTCCGCTTGAGATTTTTGAGTATGACATTGATTCAACTCCCGAAGACCTTGATGCATTTTGCGCCGAAGCCGATTTTGTTTTTAATCTTGCGGGCGTGAACCGCCCTAAAGAGGCCTCCGAATTCATGGAGGGCAATTTCAGCTTCGCTTCTACGCTGCTTGACACCCTTGAAAAGCATGGCAATAAAGCTCCGGTTATGTTGAGTTCGTCTGCGCAGGCAAGTCTTGAGGGTCGCTATGCGGGTTCCGAATACGGAAAGAGCAAGCTTGCCGGTGAGGAACTTTTCAAAGAATACTCGAAGCGAACGGGCGCTGACGTTCTCATTTATCGTTTGCCTAACCTGTATGGCAAATGGTGCAGGCCGAACTACAATTCTGCGGTTGCTACGTTTTGCAACAACATTGCCAATGACCTTCCTATCACGGTTAACGATTCTTCCATTGAGCTTGAGCTGCTGTATATCGATGATTTGGTCGATGCACTTATGGGAAACCTCGTGGGAGAAGTTCTCCGAAATGAGAGTGGATTTTGCGTTGCAGCTCCTACGGACAAAAAGACCCTTGGCGAAATCGTTGAGCTACTTCATGAGTTCAAGTCTGCGCGTGGTTCGTTGAACGTTCCCGACGTGACCGAGGGGTCGTTCTCCAAAAAGCTGTACTCCACGTATCTTTCTTATCTTGACCCGAGCGATTTTTCGTACGAGCTTAAGATGAACGTTGACAATCGCGGAAGCTTTACCGAAGTGCTGCGTACTGTCGATCGCGGCCAGGTCTCTATTAACGTTTCCATCAACATCAGCAAGCCGGGAATCACCAAGGGCCAGCATTGGCATCATACGAAGTGGGAGAAGTTCTGCGTTGTTTCCGGAGAGGGTTTGATCCGTCTTCGTCGAATTGGCAAGGACAAACAGGGCAATGACTATCCCGTTGTCGAGTACGGGGTTTCCGGCGAGAAACTTGAGGTAGTTGAGATGATTCCGGGCTACACCCACAGTATCATCAACCTTTCCGACACGCAGGACATGGTTACGTTGATGTGGTGCAACGAATGCTTCGACCCGGAGAAGCCTGATACGTTTTTCGAAGAGGTATAAGACGTGAAATACGTCCAGATAAACAGTTTTTACAACGGTTCTACTGGAACGCTTATGCGAGGTCTGCACAACGAGCTCACCGAGCAGGGTGTTGACTCGTATATTTTTTGGGGTCGCAGGCATGAAACGATCAACGATCATGAACAGTGCTGTGCGTCTAAGCTGAGCGTATACCATCACGGAATCATGACGCGTCTTTTCGATCGGATGGGTTTCTATTCGAAGGGAGACACGAAACGTCTGTTGGAAAAACTCGATTCTATCGACCCCGATATCGTGCATCTGCACAACATCCATGGGTACTATATCAACATCGAGATGCTTTTCGAATGGCTTGCCACGCATCGTTGCCAGGTGAAGTGGACCTTGCATGACTGCTGGGCTTTTACGGGGCATTGTGCGCATTTTTCTTACGAAGGATGCGAGCAATGGTTGACGCACTGTGCAGTTGATGAAGACTGTCGCTTGCTGAACACATATCCGAAAACCATTTCTAAGCGATCCTGCTACAAGAATTTTGATGATAAAAAGCGCATCTTCACATCGATCGACCCTTCTCGCATGACCATCATTACTCCGTCTCATTGGCTTGCTGGCTTGGTTCGTCAGGGTTTTTTGTCTTGTTATAAGGTTGAGGTTCAGCATAATAAAGTCGATATGGGTGCATTTAAGCCAACTCCAAGTGACTTCAGGGAAAAACACGGGATAGGCAACAGATTCATGGTTCTCGGTGTTGCGAGTCCTTGGAATGAGAAGAAAGGATTGGGAACGTTTTGCAAGCTTGCAGAGGAGCTTGACCCTTCTTCATTTGCTATTGTGTTGGTAGGGCTTTCTCCTAAGCAGGCAAAGAGCATATCTAAAGAAATAATCTGCCTTGAAAGAACCGAGTCTAGAAAGGCTCTTGCTGAAATTTATACGGCCGCTGACTTGTTTTTCAATCCCACCGTTGAAGATAATTTTCCAACGGTAAACCTGGAGGCGGAAGCGTGCGGCACTCCTGTGCTGACGTTCGATACAGGCGGCTGTCGCGAAACGGTGAAGCGTCTCGATTCTGTGGTTGTTAAATGCGAAGATTGGAATTCCACGCTCATCAGCGAACGGTTGGCGGTGCAATCATGATGACAGTTGCCAGCGTCCGTTCGAAATTGTTCAACGAAAAACGTGTTGAGGAGTCGAACAAGCTGCTTCTTGCCCTCTGCATCCTGTTCGGCCTGAGTAGCTCTCTGCAAAAATTTGGCGTATTCGACATCATGAACAAAGGGATTATCGGTCTGCTTTGCTTGATAACGCTTGCTCTATTTTGCCAGAGACCACAGCCAAAAACTTCGTTTCTGATTCTGTCGATGACAGCGATGCTGCATGCGATTGCATTTGCGTTTCCCGTATCATCGAAAGAGGGAATCGCAACATATTTCATGTTTGCATTTTGGGTTTTGTTCTGGCTTTATGTGTTATGCAACGTAGGGGATTTCATCAAGGTCGCTTATAGGAGCCGTCGTTTTCTTTGGCGGGTGCTGACCTTATGGACGGCTGTGACCACCGTATCGTTCTTTTTGCCCATGTGCTATAAGCTTGGCTGGGGCGGCACGAGATATTTCACGTCTTTTACCACGGATTCGTTCGAAGTTGCGCCGGTTGCTCTTTTCATGCTGTCATTGAATATTCTGCTCTACACGTTCGATCGGAACAAGGTCAAGGCGCTTCTGTTTTCGATAGTTCCTTTAGCTTGTGTTTTTGCTGCGGGCACGCGCACCTATCTTGTGGTTGTGGCTGTGGAGTTCATTATTCTCCTTCGCTTGATGGTGAGGAGTCGAGGTGCCTTCGCTGCGCTTTTTACGGTTTGCGTTGTGTGCTTTGTGGGGATTGCGGCAATAAGCAACATTGGTCAAAAATTCGAGTCCGCAACGCTCGACACCGCATCCGATATGTCAGTTTTTCTAGAGGTGTTCACTAACGGCAGAAGCGAGTTTTGGGCCGTTGACATGGAGGCCTTTCTTGCCAGCGATTGGTTTACGATGCTATTCGGACATGGATTTAGCTATGTTTACGAGTTGAATCAATCAGCTATCGGGATGCGCCTGTATGCTCATAATGACTTCATCAACCTCTTGCTCAACTTTGGAATTGTTGGTTTGAGCGTGTATTTTGCAGTGTTCGTTCCGGTTCTGGCCAAATTGAAAAGCAAATGCGGCTTACTCGTCTGTCTGCTGTTTGGCTTCATGTGGCTGTTCAATGCTTTTTTCAACATGTTATATGTATATGTGATTGCGGTGATTGGCATGGGTGTAATTGCCATGGCGTTGCTTTCTGCTGATGTTGTCTCGGATGAGCGGGAGGAGGTCGTATCGTCGTGAAATTTTCAGTGCTGGTTCCTGTGTACAATGTCGAGTCCTTTCTGCCTGAGTGCCTTGCTTCAATAGAGTCGCAAACGTATCGTGACTTCGAGGTTATTTTGGTTAATGATGGATCCACGGATTCTTCAGGTGCATTGTGTCGTTCTTTTGCCGAAAAGCATTCAGACAGGGTGAAGCTTGTGGAGCAAAGGAACAGGGGGCTTCTTCTCGCTCGAAGGGCCGCCATAAAAGAGGCTAGCGGAGAATACCTAGTTTCCCTCGATAGCGACGATGCTTTGAGAGCGGACGCCCTTGAGGTCGTTGCGTCGAAGCTGAGGGAAACGGATGCCGATGTTGTGGCTTTTCAATCTAGTCGCCATCCTTCTTTCGAAGAGCCTTATTTTTCTTGGGATCGTTTGCTTCGGCGGGCGGATGAAAAGGGTCGCATCCCTTTAGAGGCTGTTCAAACTACGCTTCTGACATCTCATGATTTCAATACGATGTGGGGCAAAGCGATACGTACATCCTGCGTTGACCGGGATGTTTGCTATGACGCCTTTGAGGGTCTTCAGTATGGAGAGGATTTGCTCCAAGTGGCTCCCGTTCTAGACAGGGCGAAAACGATTGTCCTGGTTTCCGACGTTTTGTATTTTTATCGAGTGAATCAGGCAAGCATTAGCCACGACGTGAAGAGGAGCCGTCTAACGGACATTGAGACGGTGAGGAGCCTTCTTGCTTCATATGCTGAATCCTGGAATCCGGGGTTACTTCCCAAGGTGTTCGCGAACGATGCGATTGAAGTTCTTGCCTATTGTTTGATGTGTGCAAACAGAATGAACGCCGAAGCCTCTTTGTCGGAGATTAGAGCGGCATGTGATACCCCGTTCTTTAAAAGGGCGATTTCTGGTGCGGATTTCGAAGGGCAGCCTTCCTGGAAACGCATAGCGCTTCTTTTCCTGGAAAAAGGGTGGTACTCGCTTTTTCGTGCGTATTGCAGGCTTTTGTTCGGGGCATTAGGAATGATAGGTTCGTCTAAAGTTGATAGGTATTGCTAGGAGGACGTATGTTAAAAAAGATAATCAAAGCCATTGTTAAATTCGGTCTTGTCGTGCTGAATCGCGTTAGCTGCAAGACATACAAACGTCTTTATCCGAAATACCTTCGTTGGATTGGCGTAGGGATAGAAGACGACTATCAGCAAGGTGGGTTTGATCCGTGGATTTCCCCTTCGGCTTACTTTGATCCTGGATACCCGGGATTGATCAGCGTTGGCAGTGGCACGACGATTTCGTTCGACGCGTGTTTTCTGGCGCATGATTATAGCGTCGATAAAGAATTATATGCTCAATATAAAGAGCATGGTCTTCTCTTGGGAAAAATAAATATAGGAAAGAACTGCTTCATCGGCGCTCGTGCCATGATTCTCCTGGGAACCACCCTCGGTGATGGTTGCATTGTGGGTGCGAACGCGGTGGTGAAAGGCCATTTTCCTGCTGGCTCGATTATTGCTGGCAATCCCGGTCGGGTTATTGGTAATGCAGAAACTCTTCTTGCAAAGCATAAAGAGAAGGGCGACATCTCATATTGGCGTGGAGATAACTATGACACTTTCGAAATGGTTTTGCCTCCCGACCCAGAACCGAAGAAATAGAGAGTGATTTCATTTATGTTCGAGCAAAATATATACGCAAACAAGATAGCGACAGATGTCGTTCATTGGGCGTCCAATAACACGATACGTTCAGCGATCGCCCCGTTGGTGTCAATCGATTCAATTGGAAATTTCGATGCATTCAAAGAGGGCGTTAAGCGCTTGAAGGCTGAGCATCTCGGTCCTGGGAAGACTTTTGGTTCAAGCAGGATTGCATCCGAGTCGTTGTTTTACGGTCATTTGCGTGCTTTGGTTGAGTATTCGGGTAGAGAGTACAAGGAAGAGCAGCGTTTGCTGTTGCCTAATATAGAGCATGGAATTGGTTGGCTTCAGAGGGTTCCCTCCAACGTGACGCAGTCGTATGTTCATTGTGCCGTTTCTCAGGGGGCTTATAGGTCGGATTCGATTCGCGGTGCTCGCTCGTGGCTTCCCCACTATGTGGTCGGCCCTTACATTCATTATGCATCTTCTTACTATAGCGACAATCGAATTACTGCCTTGAAGAAACGCTGGGGCAAAACCCTTCTGGTATTTCCCGCACATACTTATGAACTGTCGGAGATGTCTTTTGGCAAAGAACGGTTCGTCGAATCGGTCATGAGTACGTATGGGTCTGATTTTGATACTGTTCTTGTAAGTGCTTATTGGCACGATGCTGACGATGTTTTGTTCGAGCTGTTTCAGCAAAAGGGCGCTACGATTGTTTCGTCTGGAATGAGGGAGGACGACCGCTTTATCTCTCGCCTGAAGACGCTAATTCTGCTATCCGATGCTGTTGTTGGCAATGCGATTGGAACACATATTGGGTACTGCATGTGCCTCGGCAAGCCTTTTGCCTTTATCGAATCGGATGATGCAAAGATTAATGATGTCGGAAATGCCTTTAAGACCGAAGAGGAGCGAGAGCTGGCGAGTATTCAACGCCAGTTCGAAGAATCCTTCTCTTCGCTTTCCGACAAGGAGAATAAAAAAGCATCTCAGGTAGAATTGTATGAGAAATACTGGGGGGGAGATTCCGCTATAAAAACTCCCGAGGAAGTGAGCTGTATCCTCGATATATCTCAAGAGGTATTAAAGCGTTCCCACGGATTTACTCGCAGGTTCCCTGAGGTCATAGAAGAAATGGCAGCCGCGCATGTGAACGATGTCGCTTACGGTTGTCTCTTGAGCGCGCTGGGTCGTGGATAATGTCGGTTTTAGCAAAATTGAACGGCAGCCTCTCGGGGCGCGCGTTTTTCTATACTTTCGGGCAGCTTTCGCTTAATTTCCTAAGCGTTATTTCCGCTCCTATCTTCGTGCGACTCATGTCGACTTCGGAATACGGAATGGCGGCAATCTATTTCACGTGGGTTTCCATTCTTTCGAATATTGTAGGTCTTCGCGCTGATGCATCTATCCAGAATGCATGGTCAGAGTTTGGGGAGCGGAGACTTCCTGCATACGTATCCTCTGTATCATTTTTGGCACTGTGTTTCTTTTGCCTCGCTTTCATTGCTTGCTGGTGCTTCGGGCAGCCCCTTGCTTCTCTGATGGATATGGAGCATAGCGTTCTTCTTGTTTGTGTTTTGACCTCGTTTTTCATTGCCTGCTCAAACGTTAGAATGTCGTATTTTACGGTGATGAAGAATGCGTCATCGAATATGTTCGTTTCGCTTCTTCTTGCGGCTTCTCAGATTGCATGTTCTATTTTGCTTCTGGTGTACGTTCTCGATGACGGCTACGTTGCACGTATCGCTGGTTACTCATTGCCCACCATAATCATCGGCGCGGCATTCCTGGTATTCTTCTATGCGAAAGGAAGAAAGCTATTCGACAAAGATTACTGGCGTTTTTGTTTAGGTCTCTCTCTTCCTCTCATCTTTAACGGTATGGCGTATTTGCTCATTAACCAATGCGATAGGTTGATGCTGAACGCAATGATTGGACCCGATGCTGCGGGAATTTATTCGTTTGCTTACAGTTGTGCTTTGCCTGCCAGCGTGCTTTGTAGCGCTATGAACTCGGCATGGACTCCGGAGTACTTTTCCTTGATGAAGTCGGAGGACGAAGAAGCGCTGCGCTGCCACACGAAACGTTATATGGCAAATATGACTTTAATTTCGGGCGCTCTTATGCTTGTCTCACCTGAAATTCTGATCATCCTCGGAACGGATAGTTATTACTCGGGCATTCCGATACTTCCGATGATTGTCATGGCGTATTATTTTCAATATTTGTATACATGGCCCGTTAATTGTGAATTCTATTTCAAGAAAACAAAGTGGATGGCCTTGGCCACATTGCTTGCTACGGCGCTCAATGTGGCATTGAACTGCCTTTTGATTCCTTCATTTGGTATGGTAGGGGCTGCTTTTGCTTCTCTTGCTGCGTTTGCTGCTCTATTGGTGTTTCACGATGTTATCGCTCGCTTTTTTACTGCTGGGTATCATCTTTCGTGGCGTTTGTATCTCGCGGGCGTTTTGTTCATGGTTGTCATGATGGCTGTGTCGTACGTTTTTATCGATAATATTTATATTCGCTTTGCGGTTGCTGGATGTATCGCGCTTGCTCTTTTTGTCAGATTGTTTAAAGCTAGGTCTCTTTTCTAGAAGGCGGGACGGAAATGTTCGTAATATCTTATGAGAAACAAGACGGTGGCTATGTTCTTAATTCGAATGTGACTGAGCGGACCGTTCCTTCCGATCTGGTGCTTTCTCATGACGGCTCTTCGTTTTATGTAGGATGTTGTTTCGATGCGGAATCGGAGGTGTTGTTTTCGAGTGGCTGGGAGAAAAACCCTAGTGTTCTAAATACGTTTTGCTCTGCTCTCTATATCGTTCATTTCGATGAATTTGGTTGCACTTTTGCTACCGATGTGTCTGGCAGGGAGCTTCTGTTTTACTATCGCGATGAGACCCGGTTTGTTCTCTCTGACAGCTTTTGGGGCATTTTGAAAATCGTTCGTCCGAGCTTTGACAAAGTCGATGCGGGCATTGTTGCTGAGATGATTGCCTCTGGAGGCGGTGTGCCGTGCGATAACAGTACGCCCGTGAAGAATTTATACTGGGCTCCTACGAACTGCATCGGTAGGTTCGATGCGGAGACGGGGCGGTTTTCTTTCGATATCTTTGCCGATACGAAAAGAACTTGCGAGGTGGCATCCCTGGATGATGCTGTCGAGTCGCTGGATGAGAGTATGGTTGTCATGGCCCAATCGCTCGCTTCGAAGCATTCTGATGCTTCCTTTGGATTGGGTCTTTCGGGCGGACTTGACTCAAGAATCGCGCTTCATTACTTGGAGCAGGTCGGCATTAGACCTAAATCTTTTAATATTTGCGTAACACGTCCTCATAAAATATTCCTTGCCTCTAGTGTTCTCAATGCTAGGAACCTTGCAGATGCCGCCCATGCGGATTACAGGGAGGTTGAATGGCGCCCGAAGTCCATTCGGGAAAAAATGGACGCAATGCTTCAATATCACCCGTTGGGGACGTGTGGTCATTATACGAATGCTTACAAATATGAGATAGAAGGCATTCCTGAATTTGACGTTCTTGTGACTGCTGGTCAGGCCATTGGCCCAAATCTGGTTGGCGGGTCGGTTGTTTCGGGTATGGAGAATATGACGGAAGAGAGTGTTCATGACTATCTCTACACCATATGTACCGGCGACGTTAGACCCTATGCGTATACGGAAGGTCTCGTACGAGGAAAGCTCGGATCTATGGGCGTTTCTTCTTGTCAGCAGGGATTCGGTCCCCACTTTGATGTATGGAAGGCTGTCGTGAGCGATGAGGTTCTTTCCTCCATCGAAAATCGAGTATCTGCATTCATGGAATCGCGCTACGAAAGAGGGTTTACTGCGGCGGATATTGTGATGGATTACAGGACTTCTGCACTTGGTGCGATAGGGCGTGATGGTGCTTACGAGAGTCTTTTTGGGGCGAAGAAGAGTTATACCATCTATACTCCATTCCTGGTCAAAGAAGGGCTTCGTTGGGACCTGTCTGTTGTGGAGGGTCGACGTGTCCTAAAGGAACTGATTAAAACGAAGATTCCTGAGTTTGCCCATGTTGGAGAGGAGTCCTATGGGGGCATAGGGAGGAACAGCAGCCGCTTGATGGGAAGCTTTGAAAAGCTTATGTTTTTGTTGCGCGGAAGCGGAATCATGGCCGATGAGTGGTATGCGCGGCACCCTGCGATTCGCTCGGCGTTTGTCGAGGATATGTCGAACGACTGCGCGTGGTTCTATGAGATGTTTCCCGATACGTCCAATTTCGAGAATGTATGGAGAATGAGTCCTTCTAGGATGAATTCAATTTGGGCTTTAAAGCGCCTCGTAGATTGCATCGAGTCGAAGAGGTATCTCGCTTTTGATTAGGTCTCGTCTAAGCTCTCGTATTCGTATGCAAGTTTGAGGTAATCGATATGTATCCAAAGCTCCTTATTGATACGGAGAAAATCTCTCACAACGTTAGGGTGGTAGTGAATGCATGCAGAATGCATGGTGTTGAAGTATGTGGGGTGACTAAAGCATTTTGTGGCGACGAGCGAATTGCCCGTATTTTTGCCGACGGCGGTGTTTCTTGTTTGGGGGATAGTCGCATAGTCAATTTGTCTCGCTATAAGGAAATCTCACTGCCTAAGATACTGATTCGTTGCCCCCAACTTTCCGAGGTAGATGATGTCGTTTCAACAGCTGATGCCTCGGTCAATACGGAGCTTGATACGCTGAAATTACTCGACGAAGCATGCTTGCGCAATCGCATCGACCGACATGGTGTTTTGATCATGGTCGATTTGGGTGATTTGCGTGAGGGGGTCTTGGAGGAGGGGGAGTTCAGGCACCTGCTGGATTACATCGCTTCCTCGAATTGCCTATATCTGTACGGAATAGGGGCCAATCTTAATTGCCTGTCCTTTATTCTTCCTGACTCCGGCAAAATGACAGAACTGCTTCATTTTGCTGCAATTGCGAAGGAAGTGGTTGGCTCGAGCTCTCTTGTTGTGAGCGGCGGAAATAGCAGTAATCTCAACCTCGTTCTTTCTGGGGATTCTCCCGAGGGCGTTAATTCTCTTCGTCTTGGTGAGTCTCTTCTTTTTGGGAGAGAGCGTGCAACTTATCAATATCTGCCCGGAACGACAAATGACGCCTTCATCCTCCAGACGAGCGTGGTTGAGGTGAAGGAAAAGCCCAGTAAACCCTGGGGCCGTTCGGGCGTCGATTCGTATGGTCGTGCTCATAGCTTTGAGGATAAAGGTCAGCGCATGCGTGCCATTCTCGCTTTTGGCCATCAGGATTGCGATACCGAGGTTCTTTGGCCTCTTGACAAAGGGATTTCGGTTATTGATAGCAGCAGTGATTATACGGTTGTTGACGTTACTGAATCCTCGACAACCTACGGTGTCGGTGATTTGATTGAGTTCAGGTGTGGTTATCACGCGGTGGCCAGAGCTTTCGCTAATCCTTATATCGAGAAGGTTTTTCTTTGAGAAAAGGACATCGAATAGCTCTTGGATACGCTGAGGTGTTGAAAGGATTGCGATGTGTGAAGATAAGAGTGTTTTAGCGCTCATTCCTGCTCGTGGTGGATCGAAAGGAATACCAGGGAAAAATATCAAGCCGCTATGCGGTCATCCTTTGATTGCTTATACGATTTCTGCTGCGAGAAAAAGCAAGTACGTTGATGCGGTTGTCGTTACGACCGATAGCAAAGAAATTGCCGAAGTGTCCCGAAGGTATGGAGCTGAAATTCCGTTTATGCGGCCAGAAAGGTTGTCGTCCGACACCTCGAGAACTATCGATGCTGTTGTTCATGCTAGAGATGCTATGGTCGATCTTGGTCGTGAATATGACGTAATCGTACTGATGCAGCCGACGAGTCCCCTGCGTCATGCGGAAGATGTTGATGGCGCTATCGAGGCGTATTTTTCCCATGGCTTAATGGGGGTTGCCTCGGTTTTGGAGGCTTCGGAAAATCCTGTTTTGACAAGGCACTTGGACGAGTTTGGGATAATGCATCCGCTGATTCCCATTTCCAGCACCATTCGAAGGCAGGATATGCCTCGTTTCTATCATGTGAACGGCGCTATTTACGTGAATGATTTTCATGGGCTATCGCTTGATACCAGTCTGAACGACAACCCCGTTGCTTATGTGATGAAAAAAGACCGTTCGTTGGATATCGACAATATCGAGGACTTCCTTCGTGCCGAGGCGATACTGGAGAAGCTGGACAAACCCCAGCTTGTCGCCATGTAGGATTAATGGCATGCGCGTATCGATGCCGCTTTTTGTTATGTATTTTCACGAATTTGGAGTTTTGTATGCGTTTTCCTGACGTTCTTTTTTCTAATGACGGCCGCCTGAAGCTGCTGATTATCGTTGGCACGCGACCTGAAGTTATCCGTCTGTCCGAGGTGATTAAAAAGTGCCGTACGTATTTCGATTGCGTTTTGGCGCATACTGGCCAGAATTACGACTACACGCTCAACGGCATTTTCTTCCGCGATCTTGAGCTTGCCGACCCTGATGTGTATCTGGATGCGGTGGGCAATGGTCTGGGGGAGACCATGGGCAATATCATTGCGTCTTCGTATGATTTGATGGCGCAGATCAAGCCCGACGCCTTGCTCATTCTGGGCGATACGAACTCGTGCTTGTCGGCTATTTCGGCTAAGCGCTTGCATATCCCCATCTTCCATATGGAGGCCGGCAACCGCTGCAAGGACGAATGCCTGCCCGAAGAGACGAACCGTCGCATCGTCGATATCATTTCCGACGTTAACCTGGCGTATTCCGAGCATGCGCGCCGCTACCTTGCCGAGTGCGGTCTTCCGCGCGAGCGCACCTACGTTACCGGAAGCCCCATGGCCGAAGTTTTGCATGCGAATCTCTCCAAAATCGAATCATCGAACGTGCTTTCCGAACTGGGGCTTGAGTCTAAGAAGTACATGCTTCTTTCCGCTCATCGCGAGGAAAACATCGATACCGATGCTAACTTCCGATCCCTTTTCGGCGCCATCAACCGTTTGGCGGAAGAGTACGGGATGCCCATTCTCTACAGCTGCCACCCGCGCAGCCGCAAGCGTCTTGAGGCAAGCGGCTTCGAGCTGCATCCTCTTGTCAGGATGCACGAGCCCATGGGCTTCCATGATTACAACTGCCTGCAGATGAATGCGTTCTGTGTGGTGAGCGACTCTGGCACTCTGCCCGAGGAGTCGAGCTTCTTTACGAGTGTCGGCCGTTCGTTCCCTGCGGTTTGCATCCGCACTTCCACGGAGCGTCCCGAGGCTTTGGACAAGGCGTGCTTTACGCTTGCGGGTATTTCCGAAAAGGGTCTGCTGCAGGCCGTTCGTACGGCGGTTGCGCTGGAGGAAGACGGCCACCATGGCATTCCCGTTCCGGATTACGTGGACGAAAACGTGTCTACGAAGGTTGTGAAGATTATTCAGTCTTACACGGGTATCGTGGATAAGATGGTGTGGCGCAAGTATTAAGAGTTCTTGCGTTTCAATCCTTTTGACCTGCGACTTTGAGTGGGCTCCTAGTGTTTGAAAATAAGAATTTACACTAACGTCGCAAGAGTTTGCTTTTTGTTGCGTTAAAATTTTAAAAGATATTCTGTATTCGATGGTAGCGGCGTAGCGTGCGTTTGCTAAAAATGGGAAGGAACGACATGAAAAAGAAACTCGCAGCTTTGTTCTGTGCTGCAGTGCTGGCAATGAGCTTGCCCGCTATGGCATTCGCAGCTCAGTTCAATAGCCCGGCCGGCACCACGGTTACCGGCTCCAACGGCGTGGCCCTTACTGTGAAGGGTGACGTTTCCGGCAACGGATTCATCCATGTTGAACCGTCCAGCGTTCAGGCTTCCAACGTTCCCGCGGGCGTTACTCCTATTGCATCCTTCGAGGTTACCGCTGACGATAGCATTTCCTTCACTGAGCTGACCTTCGTGTTCAGCGTTGGTGCTCAGTATGCTGGTGCTGATGCAACCATCTACATCCAGCATGGTGATGGGTCCACTGAGATTCAGCAGACCAAGGTTGCGGCTGATGGCACCATTACCATCACCGTTGACAAGCTTTCCATCTTCTCCGTTGTTATTGATGAGAGCACTGCAACCGGCTCTACTGGTGTCGATACCAGCGCTACCTCTCCCCAGACTGGCGCTAACATGAACGCCGTTGCCGGCGTGACGGTTGCTGCGATTGCAGGTGCCGGCGTGGTTGCTTTCGCGCTTCGCAAGAAGATTGCTGAATAGCGCATCGTATTTTGAAAGGTGAACGCCCGCTCAAACGAGCGGGCGTTTTTTCGTTCAGGTTCGTATCTTGAGCTTCGGGTTGGGTTATCGCGTGGCCGCAGATGCTGTGTTCTGCGAACTGAGTGTGGTTTTACAAGCGCCTGCGCACGCGTGTCGCGAGCGTGTACACTGGGGCGAAACGAAAAAACCGCGATAAGAAAGAGGCGCCCGCACATGAGCGAGCATCATCGTGACCATATCTCGAAAGACGCAGGGGCCGCTTCGGCCCCTCGTCATGCGAAGAGGGAGGAAGGCTCCCAAAAGAATCCGTGGCCTGTGAAAAAGAAGCGCCAGGTGGCAGTCCTTTCCACCTTGCTGGCAATTCTGCTTGTCGTTGCGGCGGCGGGAATAGGGTTCATGGTATGGCAGCAGCAAGAGCTTGATCGCGCCGCGCAGCAAGCGCAGGATGTGCCCGAAGCACAGGGTTCTTCTTCGCCTGCCCAGGAGCAGAGCGGCGAGGGAAACCTGCCTGAGAATCCCGTCGATTTCGTCGAGCTCAAGACGAAGAATCCTGATATCTACGCTTGGGTAAGCATCCCTGGAACCAAGGTTGACGTGCCCATTCTTCAGTCCACGGTGGACGACAACTTCTACCTCGACCACAATGCCGACGGAGACTATGCGATCGAGGGCGCAGCATATACCCAACGCGCCAATGCGACCGACTTCAGCGACCCGGTCACCGTGGTCTACGGGCATCAGGTGCAGAACGGGTCTATGTTCACTACGCTGCACTATTTCGAGGACAAGACCTTCTTCGATGAGCACGATGTCATGTACATCTACACGCCTGGGCACATTCTTACTTACCGTATTGTTGCGGCCTACCAATACGACGATCGCCATGTGCTCAATTCGTTCGATTTCAGCAAGCCCGAGGTCGTTCGGGAATACTTCGATTCGGTGCTCAATCCCGCCTCGATGCTTGTTAACGTGCGCGATGGCGTCGTGCTTGCCGATGATGATAAGATTGTCCAGCTGAGCACGTGCATGGATGCCGTGAATCGCGACCATACTCGATACCTGGTAACGGGGGTCCTGATAGATGAACAACAAACGCAGTAACGATTTCGGACGGATGGGACACGCGGGGGCTTTCGACGCTTCTTTCGAAAAGCCGGCGGATGATTTCCCGCTGCGTCCGACGAACGAGGTGCTTATTCGCAAGAAGAAACGCACGCACAACAAGCTTAAAAAGCGCCTGAAGATAGCCGCCATCGTGGTTGGCGTCATCGCACTTATTGCGGGCGGTGCCGCCTGGGCGGTAGTCAGTTCCATCAAGGCGGGCGAGGCTGCCATGAAGCAGGCTTCAGAGCCCACGCAGATCGAAACGGCCGAAGACGCTGTTTCCTACGACGAGGGCTGCACGATCGAGCACAACGGACACACATACGCCTACAACGAGAACATCGTGTCGGTCGTGGTGATGGGCTACGACAAGTCTCTCCATGCGAACTCTACCGCAGGTTCCGGGCAGGCCGACGCTGTGATGGTGCTTGCCCTTGACACCAAGACGGGCAAGGCGACCGTGATTGGCATTCCTCGCGACAGTATGGTTGACGTGGGCGAGTTCGTGGGCGATGCCTTCGTCGGCCAGGAAGAGATGCAGCTGTGCCTTGCGTTCAGCTACGGCGACGGTGCTCATACCAGCTGCGAATATACCACTACTGCGGTGTCGCGCGCGCTGTATAACATGCCTATGTCGTACTACATGGCGCTTGACTACGACGGTATTGCGCCGCTCAACGATGCTATAGGCGGCGTTTCGGTCAATGCTCTCGAGACTATTCCCAACACGGGTATCGTGGCCGGTCAAGACATTGTTCTGTATGGCGATAACGCCGCGCGCTACGTGCAGTATCGCGACACTTCGACGCTTACATCGTCGCTCGACCGCCAGGCACGCCAGGTTCAGTATCTGCAGGCGTTTTCTTCCAAGGCGCTCGCGAGCGCCAAGGGCAACGTGACCTCGCTTATCGACCTGTTTAACGTGGCAAACCAGTATTCGGTCACCAATCTGGGTGTCAATGAGTTTGGCTACCTGGCTTCATCGGTGCTGACGAACGGCATTACTTCGCTCGAGATGGTGACGCTTCCGGGCGAACCTGTCCAGGGCGCCCAGTTTGTTGAGGTTTACCTCGATGAGGAGGCCGTGTACCAGACCGTTCTTGACGTGTACTACACGCAGGTGGATTAGGATGCGACATTCGGCTGACCATCGCTCGCTCTTCGGGGGATTATGCGCTCTACCGCAAGACTGTCGAATGGGGTAACACGCCTCTCGGATGAAAGGCCCCGCTCAATGAGCGGGCGTTTTTTCGTTCACCCAGGCGTTGTGCGTTTTGCTGTTCGACCGGGTTCGTGCGACTTGCCGTCCCGAGCTCGGGTCTGCGCGCTTCGCTGTCCCGACCGGACCGCTCGTGCACCCACCGCTTCAATCGCGCTCGGGCCTGTGCGATCTGCCGCTCCTGTGCGATCTGCCGCTCCGATCGCGCTCGCGACCCGTTTCGAATCAGAATGTGGCAACTTTTTTCGTTTTCCTGGCGGCTGTCTGCGTTCAGGAAAATAGGGGATGGCAAAATGCCTGGTCATAAGTCTATTGCCTAAAACATGCCGACCGACCATTCGGCTCGCGGGCTCTTTCTGGCCTGAAAACCGCCTCCAGACTCCCGATTTCGCCCGGAAAACGAAAAAAGTGGCGAAATGTCTGCGAAATGCGGTTGTTAGCTGGTGCTTCACCCGGATCGGCGCGTCTCTCTGTCCGGCGTTGTTCCCCTGAAGCGAACATGCCTGCACAATGCGCGGGCATGTTTGTTCGGGCTTCGTTTCGTTTGCTGACCTTGACCGGGCTGCTATGCGACGTTTCGGCCGTTCAAGATGAAGTCGACGTCTATGTCGAAGAGGCTTTCCACGGCTATGTCCGCCTCGCGCTTGAGCTGCTGCATGGTGCCCGAGCTTTCCTTATCGTGGATGCCGATGACGTTGAAGCCTGCGTTCTTCATGGTTCGCACCGCGTAGATGGCGTCGTCCACGCACCAGGTGTTGTGCGGCTTCGTTTCCATGGCGGCTGCGGCGGTGTCGAATATGCGGCGCTCGCGCTTGGATGCGCGCACGTCGTCGGTGGAGAGCACCGTCGTAAAGTATTCGAGCAGCCCTGTGCGCTTCAATCCCGCTTCAAGGTAGGCGTGGGGGCTTGATGATGCGATTGAGCAGGGGATCCCCTTGCTGGCGAGCGATTCGACAATCTCCATTGCGCCTGGCTTGGGGTTCGCCTGGTTCGAATAGTAGTCCATGAAGTAATCGTCGATCTCCCGCTCGAGCTCTTTGACGGAGCTTCCTACGCCGAGCATGGTGTGCAGCCACATTGCTTCTTCGGGCATGGTCATGGTGCAGAGGCCTTTTCTCTGGTCGGGCGTGATGCGCGCCCCGACGCGGGCCGCGAAGACGTCCTCCATGCTAAGCCACGCGTCCATCGTGTCGAGCAGGGTTCCGTCGCAGTCGAAGATGAACCCTATCCGATTCGACAGGTTGATTGGTTGCCCCATGGCTTGGTCCTTTCTCGATGGTAAGGCTTGCTTCATTCTAGGCGTGTGAGGCGAAATCGCAGTAAAGCGCGGGTTAAAACGAGGCAAGGATTCGAGATGAAGGTGGGTGGGGTTGTTGGTGGGTTGTACGTTATGGGTGCTGTTTTGCAGCCTTGTTTGCTGCAAGGAGGATGTCGCTACCAGGCGAGGCTTGAAGGCCGGCATTGGATCATGGCGATAGCGCTCAGCGCGGAGCGCGCATCCATGCTATTTCGGGTGTTATTGCCGCGGCAATTACACGCTTTGACGAAATAACATGGATTGCGGTCTACGGGCGGTCGCTTTTCTTGTATCGAGGCGCATGCAACAAACCCCGCCGGACGCTTCGGGCGACTGACGGGGCCTGCTTGTGTTCCATTACGAACGGTGTTGCTTTCGCCTGCTTATTCCTGAGTTTTTACGGGCAAATCCCCGCCCGCTTCTCCGGCGGGGTAGGTCTTATCGGCCACAGTGTCTTTGGGCAGGCAGAGATTCAAAATCACGCCCACGATGGCGCTTGTGGCCATGCCGGGAATCTCGTAGGCGCCCACGGGAATCTTGATGCCGGCGGTTTCCATGCCCACGCCCACTACCAGGATGGCAGAGACCAGCATGAGGTTGCGCGCCTTGCTGAAATCGACGCGGTTCGAGACCAGCATGCGTAGACCGTTGGAGGCTATCAAGCCGAACAGCAGCAGGCTTACGCCGCCCATGACCGAGGTGGGGATGGAATTGATGATCGCTTCGATCTTCGGGCAGAAGCCTCCCACGATGAACGCGATGCCGCCTGCGTACCAGAAAATCTGGGTGGAATACACGCGCGTCGCGCTCATAACGCCGATGTTTTCAGCGTAGGTGGTGGTGGGGGTGCCGCCTAAAAAGCCCGAGACCATGGTGGATAGACCGTCGCCCAGAAGCGAGCGGGGAAGCATATCATTGTAGTTCTTGCCAACCACCTCGCCAACTACCAGCAAATGTCCAATGTGCTCGATGATGATCACGATGGCAACCGGCGCGATCAAGATGATCGCACCCAGGTCGAACGTGGGCGCGGTGATCGTAGGCAGGCCGATCCATGCTGCGTCGGCGATGGGCTGGAAGTCCACAAGACCCAGAATGCACGAGGCGGCATAGCCCACCAGCACGCCAATAAGAACGGGGATGGTGGACCAGAATCCCTTGAAGCAGGTGGAGAACGCCACCGATACCGCAAGCGTCAGCGCGGCCACAGCGAAGCCTTCGTAGTTGAACGGCGCGCCTGAATCGTATCCGCCGTTGAAAAACGCCATCTTCACGGCCGTTGCGGAAAGTCCCAGGCCAATGACCACGATGACGGGTGCGACCACGGGAGCGGGCAGAATGAAATCGAGCCATCCCGTTCCCGCCACTTTGATGACGCCCGCCACCGCCACGTACACCAGGCCGGTCACGATCAGTGCGCCTCCTACGGCGCCGACGCCTTGGCTCGATGCCACCATGGCGATGGGCGTGATGAACGCGAAGGAAGATCCCAGATAGCTGGGAATTTTGCCGCGGGTTACCAGCAGGTACAAAATAGTGCCGATGCCCGAGCACATGATGGCGAGCGACGGTGAAAGCCCGGTGAGAAACGGCACGAGCACCGTCGATCCGAACATGCTCATGAAATGCTGGATGCCGAGCGGGATGGCCTTCGCCACGGGGACGCGGTCGTCTACCCCTATGATGGGGCGGTCTGTTGCCATGGAAATCCTTTCCGTCGTGATGGAAGACGGCAGAAGGGCCGTAGATACCCTCCATCGGGCTTGCAATTCCGCCTATGATACCGCGCTTTGCAAGGAATCGTTTGTTATACATCAATATGCATAGTGCTTTTAATATATGCGTAACAAATTTGTTTAAACGGAATGTCATGCGTCGAAGGCGAAACGGGGCGCACGGAGGGAAGCGCCGCTCACCGTTTGTTTTTACATATTCGTTTGCCTTCGTCGGTTTAAAACAGCCGTCGGTCGCGATTATCCCGTTCGGATATAACCTCGGCTTCCCAATCCCATATCATACTCCGCAAGCAATGCACGAAATGCATGTTCGGCCGATGGAGAGAATGGGGCATGGCCGAGTGACCGATGCTCGCAGAGCGCGTGCGTCGGATAGAAGAACGTAGCATCACGCCGCGAAGAGGGAGTTTCTACATGGCACATATTGCGGACAAGGCGCAGCCGCCGCGCTCTTCCGATGGAGGCAGGATTCTGACCCCGGAGGAGGCGGATTTTTTGAGGCGCTTTCTGCTCGAGTCCGACCCTGTGGTTGTAACGGGCAATATTCCCGTCGACAAGACGAACGGAGGGGCGGGCGTTCCTCGCCTGAAAAAGCCTCGGCGCCTTATTGATTAGGCGCTGCGGCTGAAAAAGCCGGTATGGTACGGGTTCGAAACGACGAAGCGGCCTCGCGCGGTTGGCGCGGGGCCGCTTTTCGTTCGCAGGCATCGCTGGGGCGGACGCCTCGTCTTTGGCATAGCTGCAAGAGCGGGCGCCGCGCCCTTAATATAAAGAGAAGGTGAAGCTGAGCGCGTTGAGTCCGTGGAACTGCTTCACGATCGACCCATGGACGCGAAAGCCCGCAGGGGGATTGGCAGGTGAGGCCTCCTGGGCGAGAGCCGCCCGCGTTGCCGCGATGGCACCCCGGTATTCGTCGAGCAGCTCCTCTTCTTCGCGCGACAGGTTTTCGAGAAGGCCGCTTTTCGGAGCAGAAGACGGAGCGCGTTCGCAAGGGGCGCTCGCCCGCACGAAGACCCGCTCGATGAACCGGCGTGCGGCCTGCATGGCCTCGGAGGCGTAGCCTTGCTCGAAGCGTTTCGACCTCATGATGTAGAGGGCCTTCAGACGGCGTTCTCCTTCTTCGACCACGGGGCGCATGCCGAAGAAGCCGGCTAATTCCCCCGTTGCCTTCATGACGACCGCCCAGGGTGCGTGCCCGCTGCCTTCAAGAAGGCTTTTCTCCAGCTCTTCTTTGACCTCGGGGGTTCCGAAGTATTCGTGCGCAGCGCGGACGAACTCGTCGTTGTCCAGCGCGCTGTGCAGCTCTTCTACATCGTTTTCAGTGAAGGGGCGCATGCCCAGGCATGCCGTCTCGATGACCCAGGGTTCTTTCATGGCGACCTCGCATTCGGCGTTTTCGTTCGTTTCGTTTCGCAGGATTGTATCCGCGCGAGGCTTTGTGCTTCTCCCCGAATGAGAGTCGTTTCCGCTTTGTTGCCGTATAATTCGAGGGAAACTCATCGGCGGATAGAATGTGTGCGAGGTGCGTTATGTCGGATTCCTTTCCCATCAAGCTTGGCGTGTCGCCGAAGTGCGTGCGGTTTGAGAACGTGGCGGGCCAGCCTGCGGGGCGTGTGTTCGGCTACGTCTCGAAAGGCATCGATTTGACGGATGGCGGGTCGTTCTACGTTGTCGAATTCGATCCGGACGATTGCTCTTGCGTTCGTCTTATCGCCTATGCGGACAAATACGGCCGCATGTTTTCTTGCGACGACGTGCTGGTGGCGCCTCCCGCGCGCACGCCCACGCTCTACCTTGCCACATACGCCGATTCCGACCATTCCACGGGTATCGTGTTCGCGTGCGATGCGGATGGAAAAGACCAGGTGGTTGGCTCGTATGCTTGCAAAGACCCCGAAGAGGACGGGCCGTACAGAATGGATCGCTACGAGCGTCCGTCCCTGCTTGATACCGCGGCGTTGGATTCGTGGCTTGAATACGCCGATTTTCTCGCTCGGCTCTACCTCACGTTCGTGACGTTCGCGGACGCGGTGGAGGCCGCAAGGCCGTTCGACCTCGGTGCGGTGTTCGGAAGGCTCAACACGGCCGACCCGTTCGATGCCGTGAACAAAGAGGTGCTCGAGGCCGAAGCATCGTGGGGAGACGCCCTGGATTCGGGCGCGGGGATAGAGCGCTTTCTTGTGCACGAGCTGCGCGATGCGGGGATCGTGGGCAAGTCGGCCGCCGATTTCGCGGTCGAGCTCGAAGGCGGCTTTGAGTTCGTGCCGAATGTGCGCATGGTCCGCACGAAGAAATACGCCGATACCTTCTATCTTGATTTCTCGTACTTAAATGCCGAGGGCATCCTGGTAGAGAACGGGCTTCTCGAGGTGCTGCCTGAGGCCCGCGGGGCTCGCGAGTCGTTTTTGCGCACGGAAGCCGCGCTGAACAGGTTCCTTCTGCTTGTCGATTACCTGGAATCGACCGGCGGCAGCCTTCTTCATGCCACGGAGGGCGTCTGCGCCCAGACCGACCGATGGCTTATCGACCGCATCTGCCTGCAGGCCCCCGATATCGCGAAGGCGCCAATGCTTCGAAGCCGCTGGGAGAAGCATGTGGCCTTTGCCCGGGCGGGGGAGAGCCTCCGTCTGCCGTACAGGCTTGGATACGAGTTCTGCTCGAGCGCCGACGGCGTTCGCTTCGGCCTGAACGTTTCCTGCCCCACGGCATCCACCATGCCTTCGAACGCGTGGTCGCAGGAGGCGGGGCTGTTTTTGCCGGCGTCTGCAGCCGACCGCAACGGGGTCGAGGCACGCTACGCCGCCCATGCCGCCATCCTGATGGCGGCGCTTGCGTTCTCCGTGTCGAGCGATGTCGAAGAGGCGCACGTCAACTGCGTGGAGGCATGGCGTCCGACGTGGTGATGGCCGGCTGCATTCGACGCGCGCGTTTCGAGGAATTGCTCGAACAGGAAGGGCCGGACCGTTCGGTCAAAGACCCGTTCGCCTTCCTGAGGGGATGCGGCGTGGATTTCCGCTTCGGCGAAGAGTTCTCCCTCGAGCCCGTCCCGCCCTGCTTCGAGCGGGGTGAAGGGGTTTTCGAGAACGTGTACGAGGCGAGCATCGATCGGGACTTCACGCCGTTTTCAGAGGCGGCGCGCGAGATGACGGGCGTCGTCCGTCCGAAGGACCTGTGCATTTTCGAGAGCCGAGGCAGGGCCCGCTACGCCGACGAGCTTTCGGAAGCCCTCGACAAGGGCGTTCCGACGGCGCTCGAATGCCTGAAGGGCATCCACGACCGCACCGAGGACATCACGCTGCGCCGTATCTGCCTCACGCTCATGGAGGGTTTTGAAACGGGGCAGCTGGGCGAGCATTCGTACCTCGAGGTGAAAGAGGCGCTGATCGACCCGTACGGCTTGAAGGCTCCCATGGCTCGCGCAGCGGCGTTTTTGCGCGCCGACGACGAGGCTCATGCGCTCGAGGCCCTCAAGGAGCTGCTCGCGAAGACGGAGTCGCTCGAGGGCTTCGCCGACACGGCGGGCACGTGCTACCGCTACTTCGACAGCTACGAGACGCGCTTCATGTATGCGCTGCACTGCTCGGATGATTTGCAGGGCCGCCGCGTGTTGCCTCTTCCCGACGAAGCGTACCTTGTCCACGATGCCCTCTCGCAGGTGTATTCGATGTCTCTTTCCGCCTCCGAGCAGGCGCTCGACCATGCGAAACGGTGCATCGAGCTGGCGCCGTCTCGCGCGCAGTCGTACCTTCGCGCAGCCAGGGCGTATTTCGTCCGCGGTGAATTCCAGTCCGAGGTGGATATGTGCTGCCAGGCGCTTCGGGTTGCGTGGCAGACGTCGGATGCCGCGTTGTGCTGGTACTGGATGGGCTTCGCGTTCTGGAAGCTCGAGCGCTACGACGCCGCGGCGGCGTGCTACACGAAGTGTGCGAACCTGAGGTCGGCTATGGCCGATCAGGCGATGGTCGAATTCGGCGAGCTTGTCGAAAGCGTCAAGGGGCTGCAGCGCCGCACCGAAAGCCAGGGCAACGAGATTCTGGCCGCAGAAGGCGTGCCGGTGGAGGCGCTGGAGGAAAACGGCAGGAAGATGCTCGATCTTGCGAAGGAGTCCATCGATTCGGGCAGCGTCTCGCTCGGCTGCGTCATGGCCATATCGGGGATGCGCATCATTCGCGACGATGCCCTGCTTCCCGTGGTGAGGTCTTTCTCCGATTTCGAATAGCAAAAGAAAAGCCCGCATTGACGCGGGCTTTTCTTTGCGCTGCTTCCTGTCTATCGGATGGAGCGCGCGTTCATGGCGCGCATGGCGTTGAGGATGGCGATCACGGCCACGCCCACGTCGCCAAAGACCGCGAGCCACATGTTGGCGATACCGAATGCGGCAAGCACCAGGATGAGCACCTTGACGCCGATGGCGAACACGATGTTCTGGCGCACGATGCGCATGGTCTTGCGCGCCACGCGGATGGCGCGGGCGATGTTGCTGGGCTTGTCGTCCATAAGGACGATGTCTGCGGCCTCGATGGCGGCGTCCGACCCCATAGCGCCCATGGCGATGCCCACGTCGGCGCGGGTGAGCACGGGTGCATCGTTGATGCCGTCGCCCACGAAGGCCAAGTTGCCGCGGGCGGAATCCAGGATGCGCTCCACCTGCTCGACCTTGTCACCGGGCAAAAGCTGCGCGCGGTATTCGTCCAGACCAAGTTTGGTCGCTACGGCGCGCGCCACTTCCTCGCGGTCGCCGGTGAGCATGACGCATCGTTCGACGCCCGCGGCGTGCAGTTCGCGGATGGCCTGCTCGGCGTCGTCTTTCACCACGTCTGCGATGACGATGTGGCCGGCGTACGAGCCGTCGATGGCGACGTGCAAGATCGTGCCGGTGAGCTCGCAGTCGTGCCAATCGCTGCCGTGTGCGCTCATAAGGCGGTCGTTTCCTACCAAGACCACATGCTCGTCGACCTTCGCGGAAACGCCATGGCCGGATTCTTCGGTGGCCTGTGCGATGCGGGCCTGGTCGATCGTGCCGCTGTAGGCCTCCTTGACGGAGATGGCAATGGGGTGGTTGGAGAACGCTTCGGCGTGTGCGGCCATGGAGAGCACGTAATCGGGATCGACGCCGTCCTGGGCATGGATGGCCACCACGTTGAAGGTTCCGTTGGTGAGCGTGCCGGTTTTGTCGAACACCACGGTGTCCACCTCGGAAAGCGCTTCGAGGTAGTTCGACCCTTTAACCAGGATGCCCAGCTTCGAGGCGCCGCCGATGCCGCCGAAGAACGACAGCGGCACGCTGATGACCAGGGCGCACGGGCAGCTTACCACGAGGAAGGTCAGGCCGCGCAAGATCCAGTCGGGCCAGGCGCCCATGCCCAAGAGCGGCGGGGCGATCGCGATGGCGAGCGCCGCGAAGGTGACGATGGGCGTGTAGACGCGGGCGAAACGCGTGATGAAGTTCTCGGTGCGCGCCTTCTTCTCGCTGGCGTTTTCCACAAGTTCGAGGATGCGGCTTACGGTGGAGGCGCCGAAGAGCTTGGTGGTGCGCACGCGCAAGACGCCTGTCATGTTGATGCAGCCCGAGATGACTTCCGCGCCCTCTTCGACGTGGCGGGGCACGGACTCGCCGGTGAGGGCGGCGGTGTCGAGCTGCGAGGTTCCTTCGACCACGATACCGTCTATGGGCACGCGTTCGCCGGGCTTGACCACGATGACGTCGCCGATTCGCACTTCGTCGGGATCGACCTGAGCGAGCGCGCCATCGCGTTCGATGTTGGCGTAGTCGGGGGCGATATCCATCATGGCGGCGATGGATTTGCGGCTCTTACCCACGGCGTAGCTCTGGAACAGCTCGCCCACCTGGTAGAAGAGCATGACGGCGGCGCCTTCGGCCATGTGCGGGTCGGTATCGGGGAAGAACACCATCGCAAACGCGCCGATCGTGGCCACGGTCATGAGGAAGCTTTCGTCGAATGCCTCGCCGCGACGGATGTTGCGCCATGCTTTGAGCAAGACGTCGTGCCCGGCGATAAGGTAGGGAACGAGGTAAAGCGCGAAGCTGGCATAGAGGGCTCCCGGCTCGCCGAAGACGGCGGCCAGTATTCCAATTTTGTCGACGGCCATGACGGCGAAGAAGAGCGCGAGGGCGACAAGGATGCGCCTGAGCCACTTCTTTTGTTTCTTGTTCATGGGTTGGTTCTCCAATCGGTGGTGCCGTCGGCATAAAGGGGGCGCGTCTTGCGACGGTGGTGCCGCGGCGGGCGTGGATGTGCTAGCGCACGATCTCGCAATCGGGCTCTATATCGGCGGTAAGCTTTACCACGGATTCGAGCACGTTTTCGAAGGCTTCGTCCGCGGCTTCGAGGGTGAGCTTCTGCGTGAGGAAGTTGACCTTGGCGTCCGTGACGCCGTCGAGCTTCTTGATGGCGTCTTCGAGCTTGCCGGCGCACACGGCGCAGTCGATTTCGTCGAGCTTGAATGATTTACGCATGGTTGTTCCTTTCTTTCGGCCGCGTTGTGCGGCGGTTTGCATGGGGCAGCGATCCGAAGGCCTTATTCGCAGATATGGGAAAGACCCTGGTCGAGAATGGTCAGAACGTGGTCGTCCGCGAGCGAGTAGCAGACGCTGCGGCCGTTTCGGCGGAATTTTACGAGGTGCGCCTGCTTGAGGATGCGCAGCTGGTGCGAGACGGCCGATTGGGATGCGCCTATGGTCTCGGCGATTTCGTTCACGCTGAGCTCATCGGTCATGAGCGCATACAGAATCTTGATGCGGGTGGTGTCGCTGAATACCTTGAATAAGTCGGCGAGGTCGTATAGCAGTTCTTCTTCGGGCATGCTTTCAATGCCATTCGCATGCTCCGAAGATGCGCAGCAGGCGTGCGCCGAAGGAGAGGCGTCCTGCTTCGCGGCGGAATCCTGCAGGAATTCATTGTTTAACATATTAGCTCCATTCATATGAACATATGCTCATATATCTGATATCGCTATTATATGAACATATGCTCATATGTCAACGCATAAAATGCGGAAATGCAGAGGGTGCATTTGCAATCGTGCGGCCCGCTGTTCCTTATTGAGGTCTTGTAGATGAAAAGTTGAGAATTGGGCGGTATCGTGTCGATGTGCGATGTGCGATGTGCGATGCGTGCCCCGCGTCTCGCGCCTAGGAAGAGGACGGAAGGTGGATTTCACGGTGGACGCAGAGAAAAAGCCGCTCGTTTTGATCGTCGATGACGAGCGCGACATTGCCGACATGCTCAAGAGCTATTTCGAGATGTCGGGCTATCTTGCCACGGTCGCATTCGACGGCGCGTCGGCGCTCGAGAAGGCGAAACGTTCGCCCGATGTCATCCTTCTCGACGTCGGCCTTCCCGACATAGACGGCTTTTCGATATGCCGCATGCTGCGCGACGTCCACTCCTGTCCGATCGTGTTTTTGACGGCGCGCGTAGAAGACGCCGACGCCATCGACGGCTTTGCCGCCGGCGCGGATGATTACGTGACCAAGCCGTTTTCGCTCGAAGTGCTCGGTGCCCGGGTAAAAGCCCAGCTGGCAAGGGGAGAGCGTGCTAAGAGGGCGAGCGCCGTGCGCATAGACGACGCGCTTTCCATAGACTACGCGGCCATGACGGTGCGCGTTCGCGGCAAGCAGGTGCAGCTGGCGCGCAAGGAGTACGAGATCTGCACGCTGCTGTCCAAGCATGCGGGGCAGGTGTTCGATCGCGACATGATATACGAGCGTGTCTGGGGCGCCGAAGGCGATTCGTCCGTGGTGACAGAGCACGTGCGCCGCCTCCGGCGGGCACTTGCGACGGCCGGTGCCGAAAAGGACTACATCAAGACGGTCTGGGGAGTGGGCTATACATGGCAGAGCTAGAAGAGGCACGGTCGCAGGCCGGCGATCGTCCGTCTAGGAAGAAGCGCGTCTTCGCATTTGTGCGTCATCCCGTACGAAGCGTCCGTGTCTATCTGGACGCGTGCTCGGTGAAAAGCGCCTTTTTCTTCTATTCGCTTATTGGGGCCCTTGCGGCGTTTGCCATTTCTGCGGTCGCGAGCATGGCGCTCGCCTCGCTATCGGAAGACGTGCTCTTCAACGGCAGCGGGGTTTATCCCGGGCTGTATATCTATGACGAGGAGGAGAACGCTCTTGTCAAAGCCGAGGATATGAGCTGGTACGAAGCGACTGAGGGCGAGTTCACGAACTACGCCGATGGCGACGAACCCATCGTCGTCGAAGGGGTGTCCTTGTATATAGAAAGCCGCCTGAGCAAGTCGGAATCGCGTTATGTCATTCCTTTGGATGACATGTCCAAGGGGACCGAAGGGGTTGTGGTTCACGATATGGATGAGCGAATCGCCGACCAAGGGGAAGCGCGCGATACGAGCATCCCTCTCGACGAGCTTCCCGCCTATGATGCGGCGGCCAACGCCCAGCGAGGCAACGTGGTCGCATTGGAAACGCAGCTTCCGTCTGATTCCGACGGAAACCGCCCGGCTGTGTCTCTCGTGGGGTATTACGTCTACGTTCCGACGACGGGTTCGGCTTATCAGGTTCTAAACCTCTTGATTATTGCGGTGGTTCCGATCGTGTTCGGAGTGTGCTTCATCCTGGCAAGCCACGCCTTTTACAAGCGAAAGCTCCAGCGTCCCATTCAGGCGATGGATGAAGCGGCGCGCCGCATTGCCGAAGGAGACCTCTCGGTTTCCATGCCCGCGCCTCCCGAAGGGTCACGAAGCGAGCTCGATCGCCTGTGCGCCTCGTTCGAAACGATGCGCGACGCTCTCGAGCGCAACAACAAGGCCATGTGGCGCATGGCCGAGAATCGCCGCAAGGTCAACGCGGCGTTCGCCCACGATCTGCGCACGCCGCTCACGGTGCTCAAAGGGCGCGCCGAGATGCTGTCCACTTTCGCGCCCGAAGGCCTGGTGGACGCCGAACAGCTCGCCGAGGCTTCAAGCGCCATGACCCGTCAGACCGAGCGCTTGCAGCGCTACGTCGAATCGATGAAAGACCTGGTGGATATGGACGAATGCTCGGTCGCGCCGCATGCAGGCAACGTGGGCGTGTGGTTCGTGCGCACGGCGGCCGAAGCGTCTGATTTGGCGCGTGCCGCAGGGAAGGGCTTCGAAGCGAAGGCGAAAGGCCTGCCTCGCTTTGCGAGCTTCGACGATATCGCGCTGTCGCGCGTGGTGGAAAACGCCCTGTCGAACGCGCTGCGTTATGCGGGCTCCAAGGTGAGCCTCGCGTGCGAATGGGAAGAAGGGGTTCTTACGGTGCGTGTTTCCGACGACGGCCCCGGCTTTGCCGACGACGCGCTTGCCCACGGCTGCGAGCCCTTCTGGCGCGAGGCTTCCGAGAAGCGTCGCGAAGATTCCGTCCATTTCGGCCTGGGCCTCAACATCTGTGCAGAGCTGTGCGAGAAGCACGGCGGCGGCGTGAGGCTGTCGAACGCGGAATCGGGAGGTGCTGTGGTAGAGGCGTTTGTGGGAGCGCCGCTAGCGGACGAATAGCGTTGTGCCTGCTATGACGGTTCGTCAGCGTGCCGTTGCTTTTCGTTGACGTTGAGTTGATATTCGCTTTCTAGACTTTTCGGTATCAGGAAAACCCGGCCCTTGCGGCGGAACTGAAAGGTCTCGGCAATGAAGCGGAAAGAATCGGAAAAGCGCACGATCGAAAAGAGGCATGTCATTCTTGGAGCGGCAGCATGCGCAGCCTTGCTGGCCGTGGCGGTCCCCCTTGTTCTCTACGGCCCCGACCTCTTCGCGTTTTTCGCCGATGGTGAGCGTCTTCGTGCATGGGTGGACGCTCAGGGGGCCTTCGCTCCTCTTGCCATGGTGGCCCTGATCGTGGTGCAGATCGTGGCGGCGGTGCTTCCGGGCGAGCCGCTCGAGCTGGGAGCGGGCTATATCTTCGGATTCTGGGAGGGCACGGCGCTGTGCATGGCGGCTGGCTTGGTGGGCACGTTCATCGTGGTGACGCTGGTGCGCACGTTGGGCATGAAGGCGGTAGAGCTGTTCTTCTCGCGCGAGAAGATAGAATCCATGAAATGGCTGCAGGATTCCGCCCGTTTCGAACTGCTTATGTTCGTGTGCTTCCTTATTCCGGGAACTCCGAAAGATGTGATGACCTATGTGGCGGGTCTGACGAGGTGTCCTGTATGGCGCATCGCCCTGATTACCACGGTGGGACGCATTCCCTCCATCGTCTCTTCGACGATGGCCGCGGGTTTTGCCGCTTCGGGCGATTGGGCGGCGAGCGCCGTGGTGGTTGTTTTGACGGCGGGGGTTGCAGCGGTTGGCGTGGGCCTGTATGCCGCGATCGCGCGCCGAGAGCGCAAGAGGGAGCAAGCGGCGCGCATGGGCGTTGTGGCGGGTGCTTCGGCGCAGGAAGCGTCGAAGCCCGAAGAGCGTCTGGCTGCTTAGGAGCAGAAAGGGCTGCCGCACTGTTTGGGTGCGGCAGCCCTTCTCCTTGGACGATTGCCGTTGAATGCGTCTTTTCCGCAGGTGTTCGCTATGGGCGATCCATGATGCCCGCAGCGCGCTCCATGGCGTAGCGGATGATGGTGGAGCGGTTTACGGTTCCCACGATGGCTCCGTTGCGCACGACGGGGACCTTCTTCAGCTTGTGCTGGGCAAGAAGCGTGCAGGCGTCTTGCAGCGTGGCGTCATAGGGAAGAAAGACCAGCTTGTCGGTCGCCACGGTCTTGACGGGCAGGGATAAAAGCTCGCGCAGGCGGTCGTCGAAGGTGCTTCCGTCGGCAAGCGCTATGAGCGAGTACGTGTTCATGAAAAGAGGATGCTTGTCAGCGAGGTAGCGAATGATGTCTCCGTCCGAAAGATATCCCACGCCGCGCCCGTGCTCGTCTACGACGGGCATGCCGCTGACGTTTCGTTCGGCAAACTGCTCCATGGCGAAGGCGACCGAGGCGCTTGCGGGAAGCGTATAGGGGGTTGTCTCGACGATTCCGGCGAGTTCTTCGGAGACCATGCCGGCGGTAGGCTCGGGTGCGACGCTGCTGCGGCGAGAGCGGCCGGCGTTCTCTTTCGCCGCGCGCATGGCGGCATGCTTCGAATGCATTTCCGTCTGCGAGCGTTTCTTGGCGGCGCGGGCGTAGGTGAACGCGACGGCGAATCCGAGGAAGGCCACAAGGGTTGCGACCATCATGGCGTTTGAGAAGCCCTGCGCGGTTGCAATCTGGGAGCTCGCCCCGCTAGCGAGCGCATCCGATTGCGCCGATGCGAGAATGCCCGTGTAAAGCGAGGGGCCGATGCAGGCGGCAATCTGCACGAACGTGGTGGAAAGGGCTACGCCGAAGGGGTGCTGCTCGGGCGGAAGCGTGCGAAGGCCTGCCGTCTGCGAAGGGGAAAAGACCAGGCCGATGCCGGAGAATGCGAGAATGGATCCCACGAGCATCGCGGTGAGGGAAAGCGACGGGGCACCGAAAGCCATGATCGCGAATCCGACAGTTGCGATGGCGAAACCGGCGGGAAGAAGGGGCCATTCGCCGCGTTTGTCCATGATACGTCCGCCCAGAAGCGTGATAAAGGTGTTGGCAAGCACGGGGGCGAGCATGATGACGCCTGCGAGAAACGCGGTGGTGCCGAGCGCTCCTTCGAAATACAGCGGCAGCAGCACGCTCATGGAAAACGTCGACATCATGGTGATGGTGACGAGCACGAGCGTGGGCCAGAACGTGATGCTCTTCGCGGGCGCGAGGTCGATCAGGGGATGGGCGCAGCGCAGCTGTCGCAGGATGAAAACGACGATGCACAGAATCGCAGCGGCAAGCGAGGCTAAAGCGACTAGGGTGTTTGCCGTAAGCTCTGCCAGGCCGAAGGACAAGGTGAGCAGGCCGACCGAGGAAAGGGCTACCGAGGGCATGTCGAGGTGCGCCGGGCTGGTGTCGAGATTCTTGATGAAGAAGAAGCCCAAAACGGCCAGGAGCGCCATGGCGATTGCGGGAACCAGGAAGACGTTGTGCCACCCGAGGGCGGTCACGATGCCGCCGCACGCCACGGGCGCGAAAGCGGGCCCGAAGGTGATCATGCAGCTGCCGATGGACATGAAGGTGCCCAGTTTGTTCTTCGGCGTGACGGCGAGGATCGTGTTCATCATCATGGGGATGAAGATGCCCGTGCCGACCGCCTGGATAAGGCGCGCGATGAGCAGAAGCGTGAAATTCGGGGCGAAAAGGCCCAGGATGGAACCAGCGAAGCTGAGCGCCGAGGCGGAGAAGAACAGGGTGCGCAGTTTGAAACGGCGATAGAAAAACGCCATGCAGGTGACCACGACGGTGGCGACGATCATATATCCGGTGACGAGCCATTGCGCAGTGATGGAATCGACGCCGTATTCGCCCATAATGGACAAAAGCGCCATGTTGACGAGGTTTTCGTTGAAGCCGGCGAGAAACGCGCTGCCGTAGAGCACAGCAAGCAGCATGACGAGGGGTTTTCCCTGCATGAAGAATCCTTTCATGTTCAATTGTTCGAAAGATTCGTCAGAACGAGGCGCGGTGAGGCGCAGACTGGACGACGGCGGGATGCGTGCTGAGAAGCGCATGCCGCGCAGCTATTGTAGCGAAATGGTTTTCGCCTTCGTAATAGGCTCTCACGAAAGATTCACAGCAGGAAAACGCGAAACGGCGCGCAAGGGGGTCAGCGCGCCGTTCGCTCTCGGAGAAGCAAGGTGTATTTCACGCGCGCGAAACGGCTGTGTTTGGGTGATACGCTTCGCGCGTTGAAGGCTGTTTCCGTAGGAGATGGGGGTGTTTCATATGGAAGTTACCTTCGGGTAACTTTATACCAGGGCGATTTGGGGCGGTCAAGCGTTTCAAGCGGTTCGTACGCGAATTCTTCACAACGCGCCACGGCTCCGTAGTAGCGTCGCGGTTAAGCGGGACATCGTGGCTGGGGGCAGCTGCGCGGTTGGGGGACGGCGTTGCGGCTGAATGGCTGCATCGCGGGACGTCGGAGAGGGGGCTGCTTTCCAGCGCCAGCATCGCCTGTGCGATAAATGTTATAAAAACAGTTGCAATTAAAAACGAGTCGTGTAAAATGAAGATCGTCACCAAGTAAGACACATCTAACACAGTAGATTATCAGCGCATTCGCCCATGAAAGGGCACCATGCAAAGGAGAACACCATGTCTTTGATCAACAAAGAGATTTCTGATTTCACCGTGGAAGCTTTCCACAACGACGATTTCGAGACCGTCACCAAGAAGGACGTGCTGGGCAAGTGGAGCGTCTTCTTCTTCTATCCTGCAGACTTCACCTTTGTCTGCCCGACCGAGCTCGAAGACCTTGCCAACAAGTATGAGGAATTCCAGAAGATCGGCTGCGAGATCTACTCCGTTTCCACCGACACCCACTTCGTGCACAAGGCGTGGCATGACGAGTCCGAGCGCATCAAGAAGATCCAGTATCCCATGCTCGCCGATCCCACCCACGCTCTCGCCAAGGACTTCAAGGTCCTGATCAAGGAGAACGGGCTGGCCGAGCGTGGCACCTTCATCGTCGATCCCGAGGGCCGCATCCAGTCCTACCAGGTCAACGCGGGCGGCGTCGGCCGCAATGCCGATGAGCTGCTTCGCCTGGTCCAGGCGTGCCAGTTCGTCGCAGAGCACGGCGACCAGGTCTGCCCCGCGAAATGGCAGCCGGGTGCCGAAACCCTCAAGCCGAGCCTCGATTTGGTCGGCCAGCTGTAAGCCGGGACCCGCGGTCTCGATGTCGTCGAGCTTATGCACGGCGACGAAACGAAAACAACGAAAGGAGGCTGCGCATGCGGCCTCCTTTTCTGCGAAGGAGCCAATTATGGATATGAAGAACCTCTATGACGCCGTCATTGTGGGCGGCGGCCCGGCGGGCCTGACTGCGGCGCTGTATCTAGCGCGTGCGCGCATGCGCGTTCTCGTGGTGGAAAAGGACCGATTCGGCGGGCAGATCGCCATCACGTCGGATGTCGTGAACTATCCGGGCGTCGCTGAAACAAGCGGGGCTCAGCTGACGGAAACCATGCGTTCCCAGGCGGAAACGTTCGGCGCCGAGTTCATGGCGGCCGAAGTGCTTGCATTGAACATGGACGGCGACGTGAAGACCGTGCGTACCTCGAAGGGCGAGGTGCGTGCGTTCTCCGTCCTTCTTGCCACAGGCGCGCGCCCGCGCCGTGCAGGCATCGAGGGCGAAGAGCGCTTCGCCGGTCGCGGAGTGGGCTACTGCGCAACTTGCGACGGCGAGTTCTTCGAAGGTAAAGAGGTGTTCGTCATCGGCGGCGGCTTCTCGGCAGCCGAGGAGGGCGTGTTTTTGACGAAATACGCGAGTCATGTGACCATTCTCGTTCGCGGCGAGGACTTCACCTGCGCGCCCGGTGCGGCGGCCGCTGCGCGCGAGCATGAGAAAATCACGGTTCTTACGAACACCGAGGCGGTTGCGATCGAAGGCGACGACCTTATGCGTGCGCTGCGCTATCGCAATCGAGTCACCGGGGAAGAGGGGTGCTACCGCGCTCCCGAGGGCGAGACGTTCGGCCTATTCGTGTTCGCGGGCTATGAGCCGTCCACCGAGCTTGTCCAAGATCTTGTCGAGCTGAGCGAGCGCGGCTACGTCGTCACCGACGAAGGCCAGCGTACCCAGGTCGAAGGCCTTTACGCCGCGGGAGACGTCTGCGTAAAAGACCTTCGTCAGGTGGTCACCGCCACGGGGGACGGGGCGAAAGCCGCTGCGTCGATGGAGCATTATGCGGCCGCCATGCAGGAGAAGACGGGGCTCGTGCCTCAGCGTCCTGCTTCGGGGCAAGTCGACAAGCCCGGCGCTTCTGCACAGGGAACCGCCGGGCAAGGCGTCGCGGCTAAGAGCTCTTCGGCGGATGCGCAAGAGCTTTTCGACGAAGGCATGCGCGCCCAGCTCGATGCCGTGTTCGCCCGCATGGCGACGCCCGTAACGCTGGAACTGCACGGCAACCAGACCGCCGTCTTTTCCGAATTGTCCGACTACGCCCATGCGCTTGCCTCCCTGGGCGATCGCGTGAACGTCGTGCGCGGGGAGGACGCCTCGAAAGACGAGGCGGCGTTTGTTAGAGTGCTGCGCGAAGACGGGTCGGACAGCGGCCTTGCCTTCCACGGCGTGCCGGGGGGCCATGAGTTCACGTCGTTCGTGTTGGGGCTCTATAACGTCGCCGGGCCTGGCCAGCCGCTTGATGACGCCGTGCGTGAGCGCATCGCCGCGGTGGATGGCCCGATCGACATCAAGGTAATCGTGTCTCTTTCATGCACGATGTGCCCCGAGACGGTCGTAGCGGCGCAGCGTATTGCGGCGGAGAACGAAGGCGTTCGCGCGGAAGTGTACGATATAGCCCATGCGCCCGGTCTCAAAGAGCGCTACAACGTCATGAGCGTTCCGTGCATCGTGGTCAATGACGGCGAGCAGGTGCTGTTCGGACGCAAGAACATCGAACAGGTCCTTGACGCGTTGGCACGTTAGGGGATGTTCGCTCGGGGCGGCTCGCGTTGTCGAAAGGCTGCGAGCCGCCCTTTTTCATGTGCTGATGCCGATGTTGGGCGTTGCAGGGGGAGAGGCGGTATTCGAGCTGGTAGTCGTACGGCTCCTTTCCCACATGCTTCGGGCTGGTATAGCACGCATCAACGCACCCTACTGCGTTATAGAACGCCTGCGTCTCGACGGCCGAATGCGTCGAGAGGTATGCCGCCGCGCAAAGAAAAAGCCGCACGGGGCGGCTTTTTCGAAGATTGCGATTTCGGGATTACTTCTCCCACTCGCTGTAGTCGATCGCCTTGCCGGCTTTACGGCGCTCGCGATACTCGGCTGCTGCGGTGAACAAGACGTCGGTGGAGGAGTTCAGCGCGGTCTCGCAGGAGTCCTGGATCACGCCGATGATGAAGCCGACGGCGACGACCTGCATAGCGATGTCGTTTCCGATGCCGAACAGCGAACATGCGAGCGGAATGAGCATGAGCGAGCCGCCCGCGACGCCGGATGCGCCGCATGCGGATACGGCGGCCAGCACGGACAGGATCACGGCGGTGGGAAGGTCGACGGCGATCCCCAGGGTGTTGCTGGCGGCCATGGCCATGACGGTGATGGTGACCGCCGCGCCGCCCATGTTGATGGTGGCGCCCAAGGGGATGGAGACGGAATAGACGTCTTTATCCAGCTTGAGCTTGCGGCACAATTCCATGTTGACGGGGATGTTCGCCGCGGAGCTGCGGGTGAAAAACGCGGTCAGGCCGGATTCCTTGATGGTACGCAGAACCAGCGGATAGGGGTTCTTACGGGTGCAGGCGTACACGATGAGCGGATTGGCGACGAAGGCGAGGAAGAACATGCAGCCCACGAGCACCAGCAGCAGCATGCCGTATTCGGTGAAGATCTCCAGGCCGTTGGTGGAAACGGCGGTATAGACCAGGCCGAAGATGCCGAAGGGAGCCAGGCTGATGATCCAGCGAACGACGTGGCTCACGGCGTCAGAGATGTCGGTGAAGATTTTCTTGGTGGCTTCGGAGGCGATGCGCAAAGCCACGCCGAGAAGCACGCCCCAGGCGAGGATGCCCAGGTAGTTCGCATTGACAAGCGCATCGACGGGGTTTGCCACCACGTTCATGATCAGCGTGCTCAACACTTCGCCGACGCCTTCGGGCGAGGTGTTCTCGGCGGCTTCGAGGCCGGTGAGGGTGAGCTCAATCGGGAAGAGATAGCTCGCGATGACGGCGACGAGCGCTGCGATGAACGTGCACAGGATGTAGAGCACGATGATCGTCTTCATGGAACCGTCTGCGCGCGCGTTCGTGAGGGCGGCGATGACCAGGAAGAATACCAGGATGGGCGCGACCGCTTTCAGGGCGCCTACGAACAGGGTTCCGAAGATGCCGATCCATTCAAGCGTCGGCGCCACGACGCCGAGCACGGCGCCGAGGACGAGGAATACGAGAATGCGCTTGATGAGGTTTATCTCGTTCCATTTTTGCCAGATTTTTTTCACCACACGTCCTTTCAACAATCGACGGGATAGCGGCGCGACTGATTCGAATTCCTGCGAGGCAGTCGCGCTTGCCACCGAAAATTACCAATGTTTGCGTATCATATCGCTTTCGCGCTCTGATTTGGCAGAGCGGTTTTCTGAAAAAGGGGAAAGACCGCTCTCGGCAGCGAGCGGCGCGCTATTCGGAGTGTTCGGGAGGTTTTAAGAACGAAAAAATCCGCCCGTTTGCGGTAGCGGGCGGATTCGAGAGGCATGCAGGCCGAACGAGGGTTGGCCGGGGGTGCGAATCGGCATCGGCGTGGGGGGCCGGCCGGAAGCGAAGGTTTCTCCTAGGAAGCAGCGCGCATCTCCTCGAGCATCTTGCCCGCGTCGGGATCGTCGAACACGGCCTTGTTCACGCGGCCTTCCTGTTTGGCGACGACCATGGTGCATACGGCGTCTCCTGTGATGTTGACGGCCGTGCGCGTCATGTCGAGGATGCGGTCGATGCCCATGATCAACGCGATGCCCTCAAGCGGCAGTCCTACGGAGTTGAACACCATCGAAAGCGTGATGAGGCCGACGGAGGGGACGCCTGCGGTTCCGATGGAGGCGAGAGTGGCGGTGGCTATGACCGTCGCGTACTCGATCGGGCCGAGGTCCACGCCGAACAGCTGGGCGGTGAATACGACCGCCACGCCCTGCATGATCGCGGTGCCGTCCATGTTGATGGTGGCGCCCAAGGGAATGGTGAACGAGGAGATGCGGCGGTCTACGCCCATCTTCTTGTCCAGGGTCTCGATGTTCAGCGGAATGGTGGCGTTGGAGGTTGCCGTAGAGAATGCGAACGCCATGACCGAGACGAACTTCTTCAGGAACGTGAACGGATTGACGCGCGCGAACACGCTCAGCAAGATCATGTAGACCACGAGACACTGCAGGGCGAGCGCCAGAAGAACCCCGAGCATGTATTTCACCATGGGCAAGAACGCGTCGAAGCCGATGTTGGCGAAGGTGCGCGAAAGCAGGCAGAACACGCCGATGGGGGCGACGAGCATGACGATGGAGGTCATCTTCATCATGATATCGTTGAACTGCTCGAAGAAGCTATGCACGGTTTCAGCCTTGCGGCCGAGCAGCGCGATGATGATGCCCACGAACAAGGCGAAGAAAATGACCGGGAGCATGTCGCCGTTGGCGAGCGACTGGATGGGGTTTTTAGGGATGATGTTCAAAAGGGTGTCGGCGATGGAGAGCTCGGACGCTGCGCTTGCGGCGTCGAGGGTTGACGTGTCGCTCACTGCGATCGAGGACATGTCGACGCCTTTGCCCGGGCTGATCAGGTTGCCGACGCTCAATGCCACGCCGACGGCGATGGCGGTCGTGCAAATATAGAAGATAAGCGTCTTCACGCCCACGGTGCCGAGGGTTTTGGTGTCGCCGATGGAGGCGGCGCCGCAGACGATCGAGCAGAACACGAGCGGAACGACGAGCATCTGCATCAAGCGGATGAACCCTTGGCCGACGATATAGAAGATGCCGTCGACGAACACGTCGTCCCGCACGGTTCCGGCGGGAACGAGGTAGTGGAAGATCACGCCGCAGACGATGCCGAGCGCAAGCGCGATCAGGATGGTGGTTGTCAGGCCGAGTTTGCGACGTTTTTTCGTCATGGCCTTTTCGGGCGTTTCGGTCATGGATGCTCCTTTCTCGCGCTAGGCCGTCATGCCGTGGTCGGTCATGTAGGCTTTCAAATCGTCTTCCCAGCGGGGCATCTCGAAGATGCCGGTCATTTTGATCATGAGATTCTCAAGCTCGATGCGATAGGCGTCTTTGGGGTCTTGCTTGCCTACGAGATTCGTGGTGGGAACGCCGGCGAGCTCGAGCGCGCGCTTGGCGAATTCGTAGCGGCTGCACAGACCCTCTGTCGATGCGTGGAATGTGCCGAATTCGCCCGATTCCATGACGGAGATGACGAAGTTGGCATAGGTGTTCGACGAAGTGGGGGAGGCGAACTGGTTCGCAGGCACTTCGACGGTCTCTCCCTTTCTGCTCATCTCTATTGTGCGCACGAGGTGGTCGGTGGGCAGGGCGGTGTACACCCAGGAGGAACGCACGATGATATGGCGCGGATTGAGTTCGCGAACGAGCATCTCGCCCGCTTCTTTGGATTTTCCGTAGACGTGGGGAGGCAGCGTCTTGTCGAATTCGTTAACGGGGTGCTGGATAGAGCCGGGATACAGGTCGTCGGTCGAAAGGTGGACGATCAGACCGCCGACGGCTGCGCTGGCGATGGCGAGGTTGCGCGCTCCAAGGGCGTTGACCTTGTAGGCGCGCGTGGGGTCTTGCTCGGCGAGCTCTTTGCTGGAAAGGCCGGCGCAATTGATTACGACGTCGGGACGGTAGGTGTCGACGTAGTTGTTGACCGCTTCGAGGTCGGTTATATCGAGCTCGGCGTCTGTCGTCATGATGATGTAGCGTGCGTGGTCGAGGTGGTGTTCGATCGCCTGGCCCATGCGTCCGGCTGCGCCCGCGATCCAGATGACCTCTTGGGGACCCATTCTCATATTTCCTCTTTTCGACAGGTGCTCGCGCAAAGCCGAGGCGTGAAAACAAGGCCCTGGCGAGCTGAAACGATGGAAGCAAGAAATTATAAACCTGGCGAAGAACCGCAAAAGCGCAGCGCACGGACTGTTTTCGGCATTTAACAATTCGTCGGCAAGCGGTTGCGATTCTTTGCCAGGGCTTTCGTTCTCGTCGAGACGAGCGTCCGCGTCCGTCTTCGGCTTCGACGCGATCGCGCCTAGAGGCTTTCGAGCGGGAAACGCATGGTCGTCTCGAATCCCGCCGGGTTGCCTGTCGAGAAATCGATACGTCCGCCGTGTGCTATGACGATGCGAGCCACAAGGGAGAGGCCCAGGCCATGCTCGTTGAAGCTCGCGAGCTCTTTCGGGCGAAGCGAAGGGGGCGCATCGTCGTTATCGGCCCGACTTTCGGGTGCGAGGAGCGCATGGGCGGTCTGCACGCCCTCCGGGGCGTATTCTTCGTAATGGGGCGGGGGAACGGGCCCGTTGTCGCGGCGGTCTTCGGAGAAGGCGGACGCTGCAATTGTCTGGGCCTCGAGGTTGAGGCGGGCGATCGATTCCTCCGTCATGCCGGTTCCGTCATCGGTCACGCGAAGCAGCGCGAACCCTTCGCGCACGTCGGCCTCGAGCGCTATGGCGCAGCCCTCGTCGTTGTGGCGCAGGGCATTGTCGATGAGGTTGCGCACGGCGCGTGTGACGAGCCTTTCGTCCAGGGAGACGTGTACCTGCTCCGCCGCCGGGGAGATGTCGGCCTCGATAGAGAAGCGCTCGTCAAAGCGGTCGTTGGCGCAATCCACGGCGATGGAGCGGACCATGCGGGCGAAGGCAACAGGCTGCGCGTCGAGCGGCTGCATGTCGTACTCGAGCTTCGAGGCGATGTTGAGGTCTGAGACGAGGTCGCGGATCCGCGCGCTCTGCCTCACGACGATGCGCGCCGAAGCGCGCGCCTCATCGGGTAGGCTTTGATTTTCGGCTATGCCTTCGGCGTGTCCCATGGCGATGGCGAGCGGCGTGCGAATGTCGTGGCTCACGCCGGCCACCCATCGCTTGCGCGCCTCGTCTTTACGTCGCATGATGGCGCTTGCGGCATTGATGCTTTCGCCCACTTCGGAAAGCGATCCGGTCGCGTTGACATGCGTGGGCTTGCCCCGGGCGAGGTCGTCGAGCGATTTCACCATGGGTTCGATGTTCTTTTCGACGCGTCGGCGCGATACGAAATACGCCAGGAACATGATTCCCGCGTCCACGATGAAGATGAACAGGATGTAGAACGGGGTGCGCAGCATGGTCTGCTGCGGCCAGTAGTTCAGGGGAAACATCGCGTAGGAGTCCTTGGGAAATCCTGCAACCAAGATTCCGTCGTCGCGCTTGCAGATAAAGCACGGATAGTCGTCGAGGTAGCCCATGCGCGCGAACGTCGCGGCGTCCGCGAGCGTGTAGGGATGCACGACGCTTTCCGGGGCGTTTCTGCTCCAATCCACGGTGCCTTCGTTGGATATGAGGATGGCCCAGCACTGCTCCTCGTCCATCCAGCTCTGAGCGTAGGCGGAAAGCTCGTAGTCCCCGGCTTCGTTTCGTACGAGGTCTTCCCCTATTTTCATGGTGACGCTTTTGGGCGAACCGTTGCCGAACGCCTGATTGTTTTCGTAGACGGTGATTCCTATATAGAGAAACAGGTCGACGAAGAGCAAGAGGACCGTCAGGCAGACGAACAGCACGGCCTGCTTTCCTATGGAGAACGGCGCGAACGTCTTGCGGCGCGCCCGCTTGGCGCGCGCTTGCGAGGGGGAGAATGCCGAATCGTTCTTCCGCGCGCTCATGCTAGCGGTCCTTCAAGACGTTGAGCTTGTATCCGAGGCCCTTCGCCGTGACGAGGGATTGGGGCTGGGAGGGGTCCTTCTCGATCTTTTCGCGAATGCGGCGCACGTGCGTCATGAGCGATTGCGCGTAGCCGAATGAATCGCCCCAGGCGGCTTCGCACAAGGCGTCGGTCGTCACGATGCGGTTCGCGTTGCGGGCGAGCGTGTCGAGAATCGCCCGTTCCTTGACCGTCAGCGTCAGATGCTCGCCGGTGTTGCGGCGCAGCACGTCGGCGTTTGCGAGATCGAGCGTGGCGTTTTCCAGGTGCACGGTCTCCGGCTCGGCGGGATAGCAGCGTCGCAGCACCGCCTGCATACGCAGGATGAGCTCTTGCGGGCTGAACGGCTTCGTCACGTAGTCGTCGGCGCCGCAGCGCAGCCCGGCGAGACGGTCGTCCGTTTCGTCTTTCGCCGTGAGGAAGATGACGGGCAGGGGCGTATCGGGGTCGAAGGCGCGCAGATACTGGCAGAGCGTGAAACCGTCGCCGTCGGGAAGCATGACGTCGAGCAGGGCGAGCTCGGGCTTTGCCTGTCGGTACGCGGCAAGCGCCTCCTGCACGTTTGCCGCCTGGACGACGTGGGAAAAGCCTTCCGCTGCAAGCATGGTCGCAACCATGCGGCGCAGTTCGGGCTCGTCGTCTACCAGAAGAATCCTCCGTTTTTTCAAGCTTTGGTCGCTCATCGTCACTCCAAGAGGTCGTCGTGCATTCGTTGCGCACGCCGCATTGCCGCACGCGCTTTGGCGCGTGGGCGGGGCGCAAGGTCGTGCGGGTTTGCCGTGCCCGCGGCATTGCCTGGCCTGCCGGTTTTCGGGCGTGCGTTCGCTTCGTCCATTAAAGCACGAAGCGCCCTTTGTGGAGCATTCGACGCATCGATGTCAGGCAAACGTCAGGTTGGGGAAAGGTTGGTGCAAGGGGGCGCTTCTACGATGGAAGCGTCATGAAATGCGGGCGTTTCGCTTAGCCGCCGTTTCGGCGGTCTCGGGCCGAGCGCGTCTTTGCCCGCCGCAACGATAGGAGGAAGCCATGGCAGGTCATGTGCTTGAAGTGCAAAACGTCACGAAACGCTACGGCAGCGCGAAACGCGGAGACGAGCTGGCGACGCTCGCCCTTGCGGACGTGAGTTTTTTCGTGGACGAAGGCGAGTTCGTGGGGATCATGGGCCCGTCGGGTTCGGGCAAATCCACGCTTTTGAACTGCATATCCACGATCGACGTGGTCACGAGCGGTTCCATCCGCGTGGCGGGGCGCGACATAACGACGCTCTCGTCCAAGGAGCTTTCGCGCTTTCGCCGCGACGAGCTGGGGTTCGTTTTCCAGGATTCGAACTTGCTCGACACGTTGACGGTGCGAGAGAACATCGCCCTCGCGCTTACCATCCAAAAGGCCCCTTCGAGAGAGATTCCCGCGCGCGTGGAAGACATGGCGTCGCGTCTTTCCATCGCCGAGGTGCTCGACAAGTACCCGTACCAGATCTCGGGAGGGCAGAAGCAGCGCGCCGCCGCGGCCCGTGCGGTCATCACGCGCCCGAGTCTCGTCTTGGCGGACGAGCCCACCGGCGCTCTCGATTCGAAATCATCCGGGCAGCTGCTTGAGACCTTCGAGCTTCTCAATCGCCTGGGATCGACGATCGTCATGGTGACCCATGATGCGTTTACTGCAAGCTGGTGCAGCCGTATCGTCTTCATCAAGGACGGAAAGCTTTGGGGCCAGCTGCGTCGCGGGCAGAGCACGCGGGAGCAGTTCTTCACGAAGATCGTCGCCGCCACCACCCAGCTTGGATCGGAGGCGGATTATGCTTGCTAAGCTCGCCTTCGCCAATGTGCGAAAATCGGCGAAGGATTTCGCCGTGTACTTCTTCACGCTGGTGCTGGGCATCGCCGTGTTCTATGCGTTCAATTCCATCGCCGGCTCGGATGCGGTCACGCGCATCTCCGAGGATACGCGGCAGATGGTGGAGCTTTTGGGCATGGTCATATCCGGCGTGTCGCTGTTCATCGCGGCCATACTGGCGTTTCTCGTGATTTACGCCAACCGCTTTCTCATCAAGAGGCGCAACAAGGAATTCGCCCTCTACCTGACGCTCGGCATGCGCAAAGGGGACCTGTTCAAGGTTTCCGCTCTGGAGACGTGCATCGTGGGGACGCTCTCGCTTGTCGTGGGACTTGCCTTGGGCATCGGGATATCCCAGGTCCTTTCCAACGTGGCGGCCTCGATGTTCGACACCGCGGTGGAAGGCGTGTCGTTTTCCATCTCCGCGGAAACGCTCGTCTACACCGTCGCCGTCTTCGCGGTCATTTTCTTCGTCACGGTCGCGCTCAACACGGGCTATCTGTTCAAGGCGAAGCTCATCGATTTGTTGCATGGCGATCGGAAGAACGAGGTGCTGACCTTGCGCAGCCTGCCGCTTTCCTTCGTGCTCTTCGTCGTATCGTGCGCAATCATCGGCATTTCCTACAAGCTTCTGATGGACAACGGCCTTATGAGCGTCAACGAGCAGTTCATCGGCGCGACGGTTCTGGTGTGCGTGGGGACCGTGCTGTTCTTCTATTCGCTTTCCGGGTTCCTGCTCCGTCTCTTCCAGACGATAAGACCGCTGTATCTGCGCGGGTTGAACATGTTCTTCCTGCGCCAGCTTTCTGCGCGCGTGAATTCCGCGTTCGTGTCCATGAGCGTGATCTCGCTGACGCTTTTTCTTGCCATCACCAGCGTATGCGGCGGCATAGGCATCTGCAACGCGATGGCGTCGGGGGTCGAAAGCGGGACGAAATACGACGCAAGCGTCATCACCGGCTATACGACGCCCGACCCCGAAAGCGGCGAGATGGTCTCGATCGTCCCCGAGGGCTTCGATGCGTTCGTTGAAAAGCACGACCGCGATATGGCCGCCGGCCTTGCCGACAGCGCCGCTGCGCTCGGTGCCGCATCGTGGGAAGACCTTGTCGACCGCAGCGTCCAGGTTGATTTCTACCTGTCGGGCATCACGTACGGCGACGTGCGGCAGGCTTCGGGGGAGTCGATCTTCGATCATGTCGGCTCCGGCATCATGTCCCCCGATATGGAGTCGAGCTCGTTTCTGGACGTGGTGGGCGTTTCGCAGTTCAACGATGCGCGCGAGCTTGCGGGGCTGGAGCCTGTCTCTCTTGGGGAGGACGAAGCGCTGATATGGTGCGACTTCACCACGACCGTTCCGTATTTCGAGGCGGTTGCCAGCACGCAGCCGGTCTTTTCCTACGAAGGCCGAGACCTGCGCGTGAAAGGCGAGATCTCGCGCGATACGCTTGAGACCACCGGTGTGGCCCAAAGGGCCGGCGTGCTTGTGGTTCCCGACTCGTGCATCCCATCTGATGCGGTTCCGTACACGTCGTTGCTCGATGTGCAGTGCAAACCGGGTCAGGCCGAGGCGTTCGGCGCCTTCATGGAAGAGGTCGAAAACACCCCGGACACGAACACGTGGCCGGTAACGATGGTGCAGACGGCTTCCGACGTACGCACGCAGAGCAAAGGCCTTGTGGCCGTGGTGAGCTATTTGGCCATGTACATCGGCTTCGTTCTGGTGATCGCCTGCGCGGCCATCCTTGCGATCCAGCAGCTGACCGACGCTTCGAACAACGTACGTCGCTATGAGCTGCTCGCCAAGCTCGGCGCTCCCGAATCCATGATAAGCGGCGCCCTTTTCAAGCAGATCGGCATCTATTTCCTCTTCCCGCTTGTGCTAGGCGTCGCGCATACGCTGTGCGCGATGCAGGTGGTGATCGATGTGGTGAGGGTGTTCGGGTATATGGATATCGGCCAGATGAGCGTGATCGCTGTCGTAGCGTTTCTGGCGGTGTACGGCGCGTACTTCCTCGTGACGTATTTCACGGCGCGCGCCATGGTGAGGTTCCGTCGTTCATAGGGCGAGCCGTTCGGCGCGTTTAAACCGAAGAATCGGACGGGACTTCCTGCTCGAGCGAAGCTTTTTCGCAGGCCGTCGTATCGCGTCTGTAGGAGCGGAAATAAAAAAACAGGCCGGGATGCATATGCGTGCATCCCGGCCTCTTTGGGAAAAAGACGCTAGAGAGGAGAGAAGCGTCTTTGCCTTGGCGTGGTAAGCGTCAAGGCTTTTTGCGCCGCTTACAAGGGAAAGGAGCGGCTGTCGGCTTCGGCTCGCAGATAAAGGGGAAAAGACGAGCCAAGCCGCGTCGGTCCGAGTAAGGAGATTGGCGGACCGATTCGTCGGCTTGCATAGATATGGGGAAGAGCAAGCCGATTCGTGGGGCATGTCCGAAGGGTGTCTCATTCGGAACGATTGTCATAATAGGCTTGAAAGCAGCTCCTTAAATCCCCCAATAGGGAGTATTTGCGGCGATATTTAAGGCATTGGTCGGGTTATAAATGCCTACTCATTTTTATGTGAGGTGCCAAAATGCCAGTTCAAGGTAATACTTTAAGTATGAGGATGCCTTATTTGCCATGATACGGGATGCTTTGCCGTCAGAAAAGGAACGGAGTGAGCGCGCGCGATATCGCCTCCGCGGCGGGCCGCGCATCGTGCTTCGAAAGTCCCGCGTAGCTTATGACGAGGCGGCATTGGCGCGAATCGGACGTTGTGCCGTCCTTGATTCGATAGGAAGAAAGAAGCTTTGCGAAGACATCTTGCCTCAAGAGGGAATCGGCTATGGCGTTCTCGAAGAAGTCGTGCGAGAGCGAAGCGCCCCGAGGATGGCGTTCTTCGGGCGAAGAGGCATCGCGCACGTGCGCGACCATGAGGAAATGAAGTCCCGAATCTATATTCTCAAACGACAGGAAGGGTCCCGCAGGGGTTTTCTGGAGCGCCTCGATCAAGGCGTTGCGAACCGTCTTACACCGCGTTTTCGTTCGGTTGATATGGCGGTCGAGGTCGCCTTGCTCGATGAAGCGCGCAAGGGTCATCTGGTCTATGGCGGGAACCGTGCAGGAATAGAATCCCATGCGCTCGCGATAGACGCGCGCGAGATGCGCGGGAAGCACCATGTAGGCGATGCGGAAGGCCGATCCGAGCGTTTGCGAGAAGGTGTTCGTGTAGATGACGCGTTCGGACCGGTCGATTCCCGAAAGAGAAGGAATGGGTTTTCCGGCAAGGCGAAACTCGCAGTCGTAGTCGTCTTCGACGATGTATCTGCCTGGCTTTTCCGTAGCCCAGGCTAAAAGCTCGTAACGTCTGCTTGCGGGCATGACGATTCCCGTGGGGAATTGGTGCGAAGGCGTGATATGCGCAAGGTCGGCTCCGGAAGAGCGAAGGGCTTCGGAAGAGATGCCCTTCGAATCAAGGGGAACGGGGGATATGCGAATCCCGTTGGCCTCGTAGATGCTTGCGAGGCGTCCGTACCCCGGGTCTTCCAAAGCGACCGCCTCCGGCCTTTCGAGAAGCTGGATGATGAGGTTGTAAAGAACCTGCGCCCCTGCGCCTACGACGATGCAGTCGGGGTCGGTTTCAAGGCCGCGCACGGAGCGGATGTGCCAGGCGATCGCCTCCCTGAGGCGTTTGGTGCCTCGGCAGTCCTGGGCTGAAATCAGATCGGATCGAGGTTCGAGGGAAAGGGTGTCGCGTAGCGTTTTGGCCCATGTGCTGAAAGGAAAGGAGTCGGGGCTCGTTTCCATGGATGCAAGATTGAATCGAATCTTAGACTCTACAGCGTATAGTTCTGGTTTTTCTGAACTATACGGTGTAGAGATTCTCTGTGACGAGGAGTTTCTCCCCGCGAAGCCACCATTTTTCTCGCTCTTTTCGCTTCCGCCCGAAGACACGCTTCCGCCCGATGCGATGCTCGGGAGGTCTCGGCGAGCGTCGTGCGGTTGCGGTCGGGAGAGGATGTCGCAGGCGAAATAACCGCGTCGGGGTTCGGTGTAGAGGTAACCCTCCGCCAAGAGCTGGGCGTAGGCCGATTCCACCGTGACAAGAGCAACTCCGAGATTGCGCGCGAGCGTCCGCTTGGAGGGAAGTCTGTCGTGGGGATTCACGACGCCATCTTCGATATCTTTTCTAATGCACTTGTACAGGTGGACGTAAAGAGGGTCTTCGTTTCTTTCGTCGAGGTTGTATGTCAACATATCTGGCTCTATCTATCTAAAAACTGGTCTTAATCTGATTCTATCAAAAAGAATAGAACTGGATATACCAACATAGCCAGATGATTACTATCCTGCAGAATCAGCATTGATTCCATCGTGGCGCGGCAAAAGGATACGCCACGGAGTTTGTTCGAAGGAAAGGAACGCCCTATGGAAAACGAACTCGACTTGAAAGATAAGGCTATCGCGGAGGAGCGGGCTTCGTTGAATCGATCGTTGGCCCGTATGCTGAAAGGCGGCGTGATCATGGACGTCACGACGCCCGAACAAGCGCGCATTGCGCAGGAGGCGGGAGCGTGCGCGGTCATGGCTCTCGAGCGAATTCCCGCTGACATTCGGGCGGCCGGGGGCGTTTCCCGCATGAGCGACCCGAAGATGATCAAAGGTATCCAGGACGCCGTCTCCATACCGGTCATGGCAAAGTGCCGCATCGGCCATTTCGTCGAGGCGCAGGTTCTCCAGGCGATCGATATCGACTACGTGGACGAGTCCGAGGTTCTCTCTCCGGCGGACGATGTGCATCATATTGACAAGACGCGTTTCGCCGTGCCGTTCGTCTGCGGGGCCCGCGATTTGGGCGAGGCGCTTCGACGCGTAGCGGAGGGCGCCTCTATGATCAGGACGAAGGGAGAGCCGGGTACGGGCGATGTGGTGCAGGCGGTCCGTCATATGCGCGCCATGATGGCGGAAATTCGCCGCGTGGCTTCCATGGCCGAAGACGAACTTTTCGAGCATGCGAAAAGCCTAGGTGTTCCCTGCGCCCTCTTGCGCCGCGTGCACGACGAAGGCCGCCTTCCCGTGGTCAACTTTGCAGCCGGCGGCATTGCGACGCCGGCGGATGCTGCGCTGATGATGCAGCTTGGTGCCGAAGGCGTGTTCGTGGGCTCGGGAATCTTCAAATCGGGAAACCCCTCCAAGCGCGCGGCGGCGATCGTACAGGCCGTCTCTCATTTTGAGGACGCGGAGCTCATAGCCGGCCTCTCCGAAGACTTGGGCGAGGCCATGGTCGGCATCAATGAGCAAGAGATCGACCTGCTTATGGCGCAGAGGGGGATCTAGGGATGAGTGCAAACGAACGCGGCGCCTCGCCGACGATCGCCGTGCTGGCTCTGCAGGGGGCGTTCGCCGAGCACGAAGCCATGCTCGCGAAGCTCGGGGTGCGTTGGATGGAGCTTCGCGAGGCGGGCGATCTGCACAAGGAATTCGATGCCCTCATCCTTCCCGGCGGCGAAAGCACGGTTCAGGCGAAACTGCTCAAAGACCTCGGCATGCTCGCTCCCCTGAGAGCCCGCATCGAAGGCGGGATGCCGGTTCTCGGCACGTGCGCGGGGGCCATTCTGCTCGCGGAGCGAATCGACGAAGGCAAGGGGTCGGGATCGCGCTTCGGCCGCTCTCCTCGAGGTTTTGCCACTATGCCGATCAAGGTGCTGCGAAACGCTTACGGCAGGCAGCTGGGTAGTTTTCGCACCGAAGGGTCGTTCGCATGCGATAGAAACCCCTCGAAAAGCGGGAGCATTCCGATGACGTTCGTGCGCGCTCCGCGCATCGAAGCGGTAGGCGAAGGCGTCGAGGTGCTGGCTCGGGCGCGCGGCGATATCGTCGCCGTGCGCTACGGAAACCAGATGGCGTTGTCGTTTCATCCGGAACTCGACGACGACACTTCCGTTCATGAGACGTTTCTTTCGCTTGTGCGGTGAATATGGATGCTTCGTGCGTGCCGCGTCAAATTCGCGTCAACTTGCACGGTGCCTTGCAATCCTTTCGAATTCGTTTCCTAGGATGGCGGAAAGCCGAAGGCGGGGCGCTATCGAGGGGCTTGGCGGCATCGCGACAGCGCACATGGAAGATAGGAGAGCCTGATGATCAAGCTCGTGGCATCGGATATGGACGGAACGCTGCTTGACGAGAGGTCTCGCGTTCCGCGGGAGACTTTCGATCTGATTCGAGGACTCGCAAGCGTAGGAGTTCGGTTTTGCGCGGCATCGGGCAGGCGCTTCGACACGCTTCAGGAGTTTTTCGGTCCCGTCGCCTCCTCGATGGATTTCGTCGCATCGAACGGGGCGCAGGTGGTCGTGAACGGAATCCTGGTCGATCGCGAGGTCTTCTCGCATGCGGCGCTTCGACGCCTGCTGTCCGTGACGAGGCGTTTCAGCTGTCTTCATCTGGTGGTGTTCGACCGCACGAACAGCTATCTGCTCGACGATCCCTCCTGCTACAAAGCGGAGTTCGACAAAGATCTTCCCAATCCCATCCGCATGGACGACATGCCCCCTGCAAGCACGTCTATCGTGAAGGCGTCGATATTCTGCGACCATGAGCTCATGGACATGGCGTACGTGCTCTCCCGGGAGCTTGACGACGATTTCGTTTTCGCGCCGTCTGGGTCGAACTGGATAGATATCATGCAGCGCGGGGTTTCCAAGGCAACGGGTATCGAGCAGGTCATGCTCGTGCACGGCGTAAGGCCCGACGAGGTGATGGCGTTCGGCGATTCGATGAACGACTACGAAATTCTTCGCATGGTGGGGGAGTCGTGTGCCATGGGAAACGCCCGCTATGCGGTGAAGGAGATTTCGAAAAGGGTCATTGGCACGAACGTCGAGCATGCGGTGCAGCGCGAGATGAAAGAGCTGCTCGATTCCCTTCGCCGATGAAGGCCGGCGCGTTAGGCATCGGTCTTCATCGGCTTTCGAGCCCCTGGGGCGCGTGCGCGCGAAGCGTTACGCTTCTATCGTGACAGACGAGCCGTTGCGGCCGCGCTTGACGACGATCTTGCGGTCGATGCTTTCCTTGAGCTCGTCTACGTGGCTGATGATGCCGATGAGTTTGTCGCCTCCGGAAAGCTCGGTCAGGGTCTTGATGGCAAGCTGCAGCGACTCTTGGTCAAGCGAGCCGAACCCTTCGTCTATGAACATCGTGTCAAGCTGCACGCCTCCGGCATGGGCCTGCACGACGTCGGAGAGCCCCAAGGCGAGCGCGAGCGCCGCTTTGAACGACTCGCCTCCGGAAAGAGAAGACGCGTCGCGCGTCTTTCCGGTATATGCGTCCATGACGTCGAGGTCGAGCCCGCTCTGCCCGTTTTTCGTGGTGGCGGCACGTCTTCTTACGAGCTTGTAGCGCTCGTTCGTCATGGCGCGCAGACGGCGGTTCGCCGCCGCTACCATGCGGTCGAAGTACATGCTTTGCACGTAGGTCTCGAATGCGATCTTGTCTTTTCCCGCGAGCCTGCCATTGGCGGTGTCGGATAGTGCCGCCACCTCCCCGTAGCGCTCGTCTACGGTTCCGGCCCTTCTTGCCAACAGGCGGACCTGCTCGAGCGTTTTCTCGTTGGCGGAGAGTTCCGCGCCGATTTCCGCGAGGATGCGCTCTTCGTCCTCGAGCGCACCGTGCGCATTGCGCCGCTCTTCTTCGACCCGATTCTTCTCGTAGGAAGGGGCCTCGCGTATCGAGCGGGCGAGCGTGTCCGCCTCGCCTCGCGTTGTTGCGAGGTCTTTTTCCGATTCGCCCAGAGATGCTTGGATTTTTGCGAGGGTTGCATCGAAGAGGTCAACTTGTTTTTGCGCATCCTGTATTGCGCGCACCGCCTGCTCCTTGTTTTCGTATTTCAGGCGGGCACGGGCCGAGGAGACGGAGGAATCGGCCGATTCGGCCTGCGCGAGCAGCGCGGCTTCGCGCTGCTTGGCCTGCGCGCCTTCCGACTGCGCCTGCGCGAGCAGCTTGGCTGCATGCTGCTCGTCATCTCGGGCTTTCTGCAGCGTTTGTGCGTCGGCCTGTGCTCGAGCGAGGTTCGTCTGCGCTGTTTCGAGAGCGCGTTGCGCTTCGGCGTGCTTCTTCTCGAGGTCTTGCGCACTCTTGTAAGGGATGGCTTCGCGCCGTGTGCGAGCCGTTGCGCTATGACGTTCTGCCTCGGCAAGAGCGCTTGCAGCCTGGCGCGCATGCAGCCTTGCCTGCTCGTCTGCTGTTTTATGATGCCGTTGCGCTGCATGCAGCAGCTCGATCGTTTTTTTCAGCTTTGCGGACTCTTCGGTCGCTGCCGCGAGTTTCGCCTGAGCATCGGCGAGGTCTTTCTGCTCCTGGCTGCAGCGCGATGCTCGTTGCTCGCGAGAGCCTTCTGCTTCTATGACGGCCTTAAGCGCTTCTTCCTTCTCTTGCACGGCAGCCTGGGCTGCCGAAGAGCGTCGCGATGCCTCTTCGGCCTTTTCCGTCGCGTTCGTCCATGCATGCTGGAGTTCTTCCACCTGTTCTTTCGAAGGGGTGGAAGAAGGCGCCGAAGCGGGGTGGGGATGCTCGATGGAGCCGCAGACAGGACAGGGGCTTCCCGGCGCAAGACTGGATGCGAGCAGCCCCGCCTGTCCGTCGAGATAGAGGGATTGCGCTTGAGACCATACGCGGTGCGCTTCGTCGGAGACCGTTTTGGCTTTCGTATAGTTTTCGAGCTCCAGGCGAGCGTTTCGGCGCGCATCCTCGCAGGCTCTTTCGGCGCGTTCTTCAGCATGTGCAGCTGCTCGAAGGCGTTCAAGGGATTCTTCTATTTCGCGCGTGCGCGCCTCGTATCTGGCGATGCGTTCGGGCGCGTCCGAGAGGACGGCTCGGGCGGCTTCTGCCCTCTCGATGGCCTCGGCCGCTTTCGCCCGCTGCGCCTCGGAGGCCTGTGCGTCGCGCTGCTGCTTTTCCGATTCCGTCTTGGCCTGATCAGCCTGTTTTTCCGCCTTCTCCATGGATTGCCAGGCGGCAACGTGGGCGACTGCGCTCTTGAGCTCTTCTTCCGCGCTCTTGCATGCGAGGCGTGCGTCTGCATAGGCCTTTTCTGCATGGGTCAGGCTGGTTATGGTTCTTTCCGCACGGTCCTTTTTGCTCTTGAGGCTGACCTCGCGTTCCAGGGCGGCTTTCGCCTTTGAGGCGGCCGCTTGCGCTTCCGCATGCAGGGTTTCGGCGTGACGGATATCTTTTTCGAGCTTTTCGTATAACGGTAGCTCGCTTTGCCCGATGGCTGCACGGTTTGCCAGGTCGTTTCGGGCGTTTTGGCCCGAGATGTGTTCGTCGAGCTTTTGGCGCGTGCGCGCGACGACGGACTCGAGAGCGCTCGCTCGCTGGTCAATCGCGGCTTTTTTCGTCTTGAGGGCATCGAGGCGGGCGAGGCCCTCTGCTGCGGAAAGCGCGGCGTCTCTACGGTTTTTAGCGGCGTCGACGCGCGTTTTCTGTGCGGCATAGCGCTCTTGGTCGCGAACGACCGCTTCCTCCAAGGCGCCTTTCAGCCAATTCGCCTGAAGGGTGTCTTGCTCGAGCTGCTTTGCAAGCGATTCGGCCGCTTCCGCCTCGAGATGAGCGTTTCCTGCATGGACGCGCACTTCTTGCGCGATTGATTTGTGCTGCGCCTCCAGGGCGTTTTTTTCTTCCGCCAAGCGTCGCTGGAATGCCTGGAGCTTCCCCGTGTCGAACAAGGTGCGAAATATTCTGCTTCGTTCATCGGTGCCTGCGGAAAGCAGCTTGCGGAAATCTCCTTGTGCGATCATGACGATCTGGGCGAACTGCGTCCGGTCTATGCCGAGTATTTCTTTGACGGCGGCGTCAACGTCGCGCACGCGCGTGACGGGTGCTTTTCCCGGCCGTTCGAGAATGGCCTCGGGAACTTGCGTCGTGGTGCCTTCGCCGCGTTTTTTGGCGCGCTCGTATCCGGGGCAGCGCCATATGCGATAGCTAGAGCCGCGATAGGTGAATTCAAGCTCGACGCTTGTTTCCGCCGCAGGGTCGGCGAAGTCGCTTCGAAGCGACTTCGTGCTGCGTTCGTCGCCGCTTGCGCAGCCGAACAGGGCGAACGATATGGCGTCGAAGATGGTGGTCTTGCCTGCGCCCGTATCGCCCGTGATGAGGTAGAGCCCGTGGTCTTCGAGCCTGGTGAAGTCTATCTCGGCTGTTTTGGCGTAGGGGCCGAATGCGTTCATGGTGAGCTTGACGGGCCTCATCGATCCTCCTCGTTGTTCTCGAGCGCGTTGACGGCGAGCTTGTTTTGGTTTTGCGTCAGGGGTTTTCCGTTCTGACTTTCGTAGAATCGGGCGAACAGCTCGATGGGGGAAAGTCTTTCGAGGGCGTTCTCTTCCTCTTCGGCATCATAGGCCGCATCGCTTTCGGAACGCGCGTTGTCGTAGGAGATGCTCATGACGTTTTGGTAGACGCTGCGAAGCGTGGAAAGCGCATCGACGGGGGGAAACGCGTCAGTGAGCACGACGTGCAGGTAGTTTTCCCGATCGCTTTGCGAAAGCTCGGCGACCGTTTCGTCGGATACGAGATCTGCCAAAGGGCCGCGGATCCGGCGCATGTCGTGAAGGGGCTCGAGGGGGATGAGCTCAATGTCCACGGAGCCTTTTTCTCCGAGCGTGACGAGCGGGGCCGATTTCGGATGGTCTACTTCGGAGGCGGAGTATTTCAGGGGGCTTCCGCTATAGCGTGCGGTGTCGCGGCCGATACGCTGGGGCCGATGGACATGCCCGATGGCCACGTAGTCGAAGGCGTCGAAAACGCCTACGTCCACGTTGTCCACGCCGCCGAGCGAAAGCTCCGAATCCGTTCGGTCGGGCTGGGTTCCTCCGTACGTCACGAACTGGTGGGTCAGCGCCACGTTGCGCATGGTGGAATCAAGGGGGCAGGAATCGACGACGAGGCGCAAGGCGTCGGTGTAAGTGGCGATTTCCTCGTTGGGGAAGAAGGGGCGTACGATGGCGGGCTTCAGGAAGGGGAAAAGCCAGAATACGACCGGGCCGTGTTCGTCTTCGAGGCCGATATGTGCGATTTCACCGTTGTATACCGGCGCAAGATGCACGCCGTTTTCCGCGAGCAGGCCCGATGCGTAGGCCACGCGTTCTGCCGAATCGTGGTTGCCCGGAACGGCGATGCAGGCGACGCCTGTCTTCGCGACGGCGGATAGAAACCAGTCGACGCATGCCACCGCGTCTGCGCTCGGGGCCGACCGGTCGTAGATATCGCCCGCAATGAGCAGGGCGTCTACCTTGCGGGTGCGGATGATGTCGAGGATGCGCTCGAGCATGAAGCGCTGGTCGTCGAGCATGGGGAATTCGTTGACCTGCTTTCCGATGTGCAGGTCTGAGATGTGCAGAAGACGCATGACGCTCCTTTGCGCTCGGGTGTCTTGGCCGCCTATACGGTCAAACACGTACATGTGTTCGATGATTTGACACCATACTACCATATGGAGCGCGCATGCGCCTCAATTCGCTTCCGTTATTTCCGTCCTGCCTTCAGTGCGCCCTTGTCGCATCGGTTTCCCCACGAGTCTATGAGGTCGTCGTCTCGGTAGACGCAGACGATTTCGCAATGGTTGGGGCATTTCTGGCAGATGACCTCGCGGGTTTTGAACTCGAAATCGTCTATGTCGAATTCGAACGAACGCAGGTCTTTTTCAGGGGTTCCTGCGGCGAGAAGCGCTGCGCCGAACGCTCCCATGAGATGGCCGTCGGCATCGACGGTCACCTTGCACCCGAGCGCCTCTTCGAAGAAGTGCACGACGCCGACGTTCTTGCTCACGCCTCCCTGAAAGACCACGGGCGCGTTGATCTTCTTGCCTTTCCCGACGTTGTTGAGGTAGTTGGTGGCCACGGCCTTGCACAGTCCGGCGATGACGTCTTCGCGTGCGTAGCCCATCTGGATCTTGTGGACCAGATCGCTTTCGGCGAATACGGTGCATCGGGCTGCGATGTTTGCGGGGTTGTCGGAGCGCAGGGCGATCTCGCCGAACTCCTCGACCTCCACGCCGAGCCTGTGGGCTTGGCTCGAAAGAAACGATCCCGTTCCCGCGGCGCACAGCGTGTTCATGGCATAGTCCACGGCGACGCCGTCTTCCACGCAGATGATCTTCGAATCCTGGCCGCCGATTTCGAGGATGGTGCGTACGTCCGGGTGCAGATACGTCGTTCCGACCGCGTGCGCGGTGATCTCGTTTTTCACCACCTGCGCGCCGAGCATCGCTCCCACCAGGCGTCGGGCGCTTCCCGTGGTTCCTACGGCGACGACTTCGGTCTGTTCTCGGTCTATCTGGCGTGCAAGGTCTGCGACCACGCGGCGCGCGGCCTGGGAGGGGTCGCCTTCGGTCCAAAGATACGTTCGGGCGATGATCGAGCGGTCTTCGTCTATGATGACGCCTTTGGTGGAGATGGACCCCGTGTCGACGCCGAGGAATGCGCGGCGGGGCGATGCGGATGCGGTTTCGTTGCTCATCGGGCTGCCTTTCTCATGGCGATCATGTCGTAAAACGCTTCAAGGCGCGTGTCGAGCCCCGTGTCGCTTGTCTGCGAGTCGTAGCTGAGGAACAAGACGGGGACGCGGTAGTCTCGGCTGATGCGCTGGAGCACCGGCATGCAGTCGATTTCGGGCGTGCATCCCGACGATTTGAGATGCACGATGCCGTCGAATCCTTCTTCGGCGTAGCGCTTCGCGGCGGCGATGGTCAGCGTGGAGGTTGGGCCGGTGTCGTATTCGACGTATTCCGCCACTTCGCGGCGCAGCTCGGGCTCGTTGTAACGGATATTGCGGTTCGTGATGTTCATGACACGCGCGAGGCTTACCTTCATGTCGAGCAGCTTTCGTTCGACGTCGAGGTTGCTTTGCGGGTCGACGGCGGTGAAGTACTCGCCCACGATGCCGATGCGGATCGGGTTTTCGGGCAAGGGCTCCGTTGCCGCATCGAGGTCTTCGATGCCTGCCTGGAAGGCCGCTTCGACCTCGTGGCGCGTAGTCGCCTGCCCCATGCGCTCGAAGAAGGAGGCGCGCGCCCTTTCGACGTCGGTTTTTTTGCCGAACCCTGCGCGTTCGAGGTAGCGGTCGTTGTAGGCATCGAGGCATTCGATCATCTTGAATGCGACGAGCATGCCCTTGATGCCGTCGGCGACGGACAAGTCGGGGTTGACGATTTTCTTGCACGTGCGCACGTATTCCTTGAGAGGCCGGCCCGCTATGGCGGCGAAATTGAGCATCTCGAACTCGTAGCCCATATCGCGCAGGATGGATTCCTGAAGCTCTCCGTAATAGCCGAGGCGGCAAGGTCCCGTGAACTGGACCAGCACGTCCGCGCCGGCATCGAGGGCTTCCATGTAGTTGCCGAGGATGTGCTTGAAAGGCGCGCAGACGAAGTCGTTGCTCTGCGCGGCGCCTCGTTCGAGGGTCTGCCTGTTCGCTTCGGGCAGGCAGACGAACTCGGCGTTGAGAACGTGCTCTACGAAGAATCGGAAGGCTATGTCGTAGTAGCTGTAACGGAAAAACGCAACGCGCGTCTTCGCATGGCGCTCTCGTTTGCGGCGTTCCCGCTTCGCCACGAGTCGGGCGGGACGGCCGTCTTGTTTGCGCACAGACGCGCTTGCCCGTGGGCCTTCGTCGTAGCGACGGCCGAGGGTATCGAGGGCGTCGAGCGTGTCTCCGAGGAGATTTGCGGCGCGAAGGGGCAAGGGGTCGTTTGCGTGCGCGGGCGTGCTCGCGCCCGTCGCGCAATCTTTCGGGGCGGTCATCGCAGATAGCCTCCTTCTCGCTGGTAGGTGAGGATGTCGATAAAGCTTTCTATGCGGGTCTCGAGGCCTGCCGTGCCGCTTTGCGCGTCGACGGTCAGCGAGAGCATGGGCTTGCCCTTGATACAGCGGGTCACGGCGTCGTTTGTCATGGAGTCGGGGCCGCAGGGAAACGCGCTGACCAAGACGATGCCGTCGATGTCTTCATGCAGGCAGAGAAGCGCCCCGATCAGCTCTCGGTTCACAATCCAGGGAAGGGTCGCGGAGAATTCGAAGCTCTTCTCGAGGGCCTTTTCTCGGTCGAAATCCTGGGCGAATAAAACGGTTGCGCCGAGCTCCTCGAGCGCGTCGACGATGCCTTTTCCCATGAGGGGGTCTTTCGCCACGTAAGGATGGGCGACCACCAAGATGGCGAGCGGGGCTTTTTCATCCGAGGATGCCTCGGCCTTCTTCTTTCTGCGGCGCAGTTCGTCGAGCTTCGCGTCGAAGGCGTGTTCTTTGTTTTTGCGCTCGTTCTTCGAGGCTTTGCGCGCCGCCTTCCAGGCCCGTTTCGCATCGTGCTTCGTGCATCCGAATTTCATGCCCATCTCGATGAAGGCGTCTTGCATCGACGTGGAGGACTCTTGCTCCTCCACGAGGCAGGACACGATGCGCGGCGACGTGTCGCAGAAGGTGTTGCGCACCAGATCGGGCAGCGCCTGGAACTTGGTGCAGAAGCTTTTGAAGCGGCCGAGGTTCGCAAGGCTCGGCACGAAGATCGCGTCGCATTCGTCCATGAGGGAGTCCGCATGGCCCATGTAGAGCTTCGAGGCAAGGCAGCATTCGTCCATGGAGAGGGCGTCGCCCCGTTCGAGCAGCGCGCGTTCGGACGGTTTGCTTGTCACGACGCGCACGCCGATGGCTTCGAAAAACGAAGTCCACAATGTTTCGTAGCGGTAGAACATGAGCGCGCGCGGAATGCCTACGGTTCGTATGTCGGCGTAGGGCGATGGCGGCATGGGCTCCTTCGGCGTCATGGTGCTCCTTCTGCTGTTTGCTGTGTGCCTGCGTTTCGCGCGGCAGGAAAGCCGGGTCGTTCGCGCCGCCTCGCGACGGCGATTCAAAGCATTGTCTCCCTTCCGATGCAGGGGAGGAGGGGCTCTCGTCACATCGTTGCACAACCGTCATCTTTCGATTTACATGCGCTTCAAGGGAGCTTCGTCGTACAATAGCGCTTTCGTGTTGAAAGGAGTTCCGTGGAAATCATCCTCGTTATGTGCGTCGGCGTGCTGGTGGGCGCTTTCGTGTTTCCTTCGTCGCTGAAGGGCGCGAACGAAAAACTCACGCTCGTTTCGACGGGCTTGCTGATCTTTTCCATGGGAGCCATGCTCGGGGGGCGCGATTCGTTTCTCGACGAGCTTGCTTCGCTCGGTTTGAGCAGCCTCGCTTTCGCCGTGCTGCCTATCGCGTTTTCGGTCGCCGCCGTCTACGCCCTTTCGCGTGCGTTCATGTCCGATATCACCAGGCGCCATAAGGAGGACGCCGCCCATGCCGCCGCACGCAACGAGGTCGATGCTGCTGGCGGGGAGGTCGTCATGATTGTCATGGCCGTCGGTTCTCTCGTCGCAGGCGTCGCCTACGGCCTATCGCATGCCGGCTTCGGCGCGATCGATGCGCTCGTTGCCCATTCCGACTGGATTCTCACGGCTTTGATGTTTTTCGTGGGAATCAGCGTAGGAGGCAGCAAAGGCCTTGTGGGCAAGGTGAAGGAATATCACGTGCGCGTGCTCATCATCCCTATCGGCATTATCGCGGGCTCTATCGCGGGCGGCCTGATCGCGGCGCTTCTTTGCGGGCTCTCCCTTCCGACGGGCGCGGCTATAGCGTCGGGCCTTGGGTGGTACAGCCTTTCCGGCGTCATGCTCACGGGCATCGCAGGCGCCCAGATCGGCAGCATCACGTTTCTTTCGAATCTGCTGCGCGAGCTCATATCGTTTTTCACTATTCCCTGGATTGCGAAGCACCTGAACTATCCCACCTGCATCGCCCCGGCGGGAGCCACGAGCGAAGACACCACGCTTCCTATGATGATTCGCTGCACCAACGGCGAAACCGTGGTTCTTTCGGTTGTCAACGGCGTGATCTGCTCGGCTTTCGTCCCCGTGCTTATAGAGTTCTTCCACGCATTCATGTAGCCGCCTCAGGCGGCGTGTTTCGCGTGGCTTATACTTGCATGCATGAATAACGAGACTCGCATACAAGAAATAAAGAAGGAACTCGCCAGCGTCCCGGCGCTGCCTGGCGTGTATCTTTGGAAAGACAAAGACGGCCAGGTCATCTATGTGGGCAAGGCCAAGCAGCTGCGCGCCCGCATGAAACAGTACGTCATGGGACAGGATGAGCGCGCCAAGATTCCGCTCATGCTCGAGCAGATCGATTCGTTCGAATACATCGTGGTCGAAAACGAGCATGAATCGCTTGTGCTCGAGAAGAACCTGATCAGCCAGTACGCGCCGTTTTTCAACGCCGATTTCAAAGACGATAAGAGCTATCCGTTCATCGCCATCACCAAAGGGGATGTGTTTCCGGCGATTAAATACACGCGCGAAAAGCACGTGGCGGGGACGCGCTATTTCGGGCCGTACACCGACAGCCGCGCGGCACGCAACCTGGTGGATATCGCGCGCAAGGTCGTTCCCGTCTGCGCGTCCAAATGCGCGGAGTGGCGCAGGCTCAAGCGTAAGGTCGATGCCGGATCGCTCGAGGCGTTTCTTTCCGAGGCGGGAAGCCGTCCGTGCTTCGATGCCCATGTGGGACTGGGGCCCGGCGCTTGCTGCGGGTGGATCACGCCGGAGGAGTATCGCCGCAACGTTGCGCGCATCGAGCGTTTCCTCGCAGGCAATCATAGGGAGTTCGTCGAAGAGCTTTCCGAGGACATGGCCGCTGCCGCTGCCGAGCTCGATTTCGAGCGCGCGGGCCGCATCAAAGCGCGCATCGACACCATCAATTCCCTCACGGATCGCCAGCACGCCGTTTCCACGCGCAACCTCAACGCCGACGTCATCGGCATCGAGCGCGAGGAGACCATCGCGGGCGTGCACGTGTTTATGATCCGCGAGGGAAGAATCGTCAACGGAAACGAATTCGTGCTCGACCGCGGTCGCGATGTTCCCGATGTCGACCTGCTGCATAATTTCCTGCTTCGTTATTACGACGCTACCACGTCCATCCCGCATGAGGTGATCGTCGACTGTGAGCTCGAGGACGAAGCCGCCATGGAGCAGTGGCTCACCGAAAAGCTCGCAAGCTCCCATGGGGCGAAGGTGCGCTTCACCGTGCCGCAGCGCGGTGAGAAGGCGGAGCTTTTGGCCATGGCCCGAAAGAACGCCGGCCACACGCTGAGCCGCTACAAAGTCCGTACGAACTACGAGGACAAGCGCATCAACGATGCTCTTATGCAGCTCGAAAGCGCCCTGGCGCTTGATGCGCCGCCTATGCGCATAGAATGCTTCGACATCTCCACGATTCACGGCAGCTACACCGTTGCCTCCATGGTGGTCTTCACGGGAGGGAGGCCCGATAAAAACCAGTATCGGCGCTTCAAGATCAAGACGCCGCTTGATGAGGCGAACGACTTTCTGAGCATGCGCGAAGTGCTCGGTCGTCGCTACGCCCCTGAGCGCATGGCGGACGAGCGCTTTGGCAAAAAGCCCGACCTGCTTATCGTTGACGGCGGCAAGCCCCAGCTCGCGGCCGCCCTCGCGCAGCTTGAAGAGCTAGGCATCACCGATATTCCCGTCGCCGGCCTCGCGAAGCGCGACGAAGAGCTGTTCGTTCCCTGGCAGGATACGGGTCCGGTCGTCTTGCCGAGCGGGTCGAGCTCCTTATACCTTGTGAAGCACGTTCGAGACGAAAGCCACCGCTTCGCGATTACATTTCATCGCGAGCTGCGGGGCAAGGGCATGACGAAATCCATTCTCGATGACGTGGTCGGCCTCGGCCCTGTGCGCAAGAAAGCCCTGCTTGACGCCATGGGCGGGTTCAGGCGCCTTAAGGAAGCGAGTCTGGAGGATATCTTGGAGACGAAGGCCGTGCCGGCCGAGGTCGCCGAAGAGGTGTATCGCGTGCTCAAGCAGTATAATGAGCGTCAATCCCCATCCGAAGCGATGCGCTGACATGCCTTGACGCCGCGCCAAGGCGGCTTCGCGGTCAACAGCCCGGCAAGTCGGCGTTTTGCTGATATATTCGGACGGGGCCTCGCCTGAAGGCGGGGCGAGTCAAACGGGTTTTCCGTGGCGGGCCGCATTGCCTGGTTCCGCAGAAGAGAGAGGCGAAATCCATGGGTGCCGATATGAATACGTCGTTTCAGCAAGACGATGCGAACGATCTTGTTTTTGTCACGGGAATGAGCGGCGCGGGCCGCACCGAAGCCATGCATTCCTTCGAGGATTTGGGCTATTTCTGCATAGACAATCTCCCCGCCAGCCTCATCCCCAATCTGCTTGACACGGCGCGCGGAGCCGACGGCCATATGACGCGCAAGCTCGCCGTCGTCTGTGACGCCCGCAACAAGGCGTTTTTCGCCGATCTTCAGGGCGAGTTGAAAAAGATAGCCGACAGGGGCATCCCCTTCCGCGTGGTGTTTCTCGATGCGGGGGACGACAAGCTGGTCGCGCGCTACAAGGCAAGCCGTCGCAGGCATCCTTTGTGCGAAGAGGGCATGACCATCGCGCAGGGCATAGCTGCCGAGCGCGCCCTTCTGTTCGATTTGCGCAACGCCGCGCACGATGTCATCGACACCACGGAGATGCTTCCCATGCAGCTGCGTACGAGGATTCGAGAGCTGTTCTCCGAAAACGAGGAGCGGGAAGGCCTTGCCGTTACCGTCTATTCTTTCGGATTCAAGCACGGCGCCCCCCTCGATGCCGACATTGTCATCGACGTGCGCTTTCTTCCGAATCCCTACTATGACCCGGCGCTTCGCTCTTTGACCGGCCTTGATGCCCCCGTGCGGGATTTTGTCATGTACCGGGATGAGACCGTCGAGTTTTTGAAGCGGTGGCGCGAGCTTCTTGACGTGGTTATGCCCGGCTATGTGAAAGAAGGCAAGCAGCAGCTCGCCATCGCCGTCGGATGCACCGGGGGCCAGCATAGGAGCGTCGCGCTGGCGGAAAGCACGGGGGATTATCTGAAGACGCGCGGGTATCGCGTCAGCGTGACTCATCGCGACCTTCCCCTCGCTGAATCCGTGCGCTGCGCGCTCGAGGAGACGCCTGATTCCAAGAAAGGCGAATAGCCATGGCGGAATTCACTCCCAGCGACCTTCCGTTCGCTTACGACCCCGCGGCGACGGCTGCTTTTGCGCGCCTTCGTTCGGAAGTGGGGGAGGAGGTCCTGCATGACACGGCCGCGCCTGTCAAGGCGGTCGTCATCGGCGGGGGCACCGGAGCTCCTGTTTCCATACGCACGCTGCTTTCCCTCGAAGCGGAGGTGTCCGCTGTGGTGGCCATGGCGGACGACGGCGGGTCTACCGGTATCCTGCGCGAAGAGGCTGGCGTGCTTCCTCCTGGCGACATTCGCAAATGCCTTGCCGCTATGGCCGCAGACGATTCCGACCCCCTCACGCGAGCGTTCAAATACCGCTTTTCCTTCGCGCGCAACCATACGCTGGGAAACCTTATGCTTTCCGCTCTGGAGGATGCCACGGGCTCGTTTCCCGAGGCTATCGCTATTTGCGGACGGCTTTTGGGGGCGCGAGGCCGCGTGTACCCATCGACGCTCGAGAAGGTCGTTTTGTGCGCCGAGGCCTGCGACGGTGTCTTTCTGGGCGGCCAGGCGCGCGCATGCAAGTCGAAAACGGCCTTGCATAGGGCTTGGCTCGAGTCCGACCAGCCTATTCGGGCGTATGAGCCGGCGCTTGACGCCATTCGCCAGGCGGACCTCATCGTCTTGGGGCCGGGCTCGCTGTTCACCTCGATTATTCCTAACTTGCTGGTTCCGGGCGTGATCGACGCCATCCGCGAATCGCGCGGCGCTACGATGTTCGTCTGCTCCCTTGCGGACATGCAGGGCGAGACCTGGGGCCTGTCGGCCAAGGAGCATTACGAGGCCCTTGCACGCCACGGCATGGACGGTCTGGTCGACTACATGCTCGTCCACAGTTCCGAACCGCTGCGTCCCGCGCGACGTCTCGACCGTATGGCGGCGGCGCTTCGGCGGGTGCCCGAGACGCTTCCCGCACGCAGCGAACAGGAGGCTTCCGCTATTCGCCCCGTTCGCATATCCTACGAAGACGCCTGCGCCATCCAGCAGTCCGGTCCTGTCGTGCTGGTTCGAAACCTCGTCGACCCGCTTCGTCCCACCTGGCATGACCCGAATGCGCTGCGCGATGCGATGCGCACCGTTGTCCGCTTGTCCCGAATGCGCTTGAGAAAGTAGCACCATGTCGTTTACCGCCGATGTCAAAGACGAACTTACCCGCGTGATGCCGGGATGCAGCCATTGCGACAAGGCCGCCCTGGCGGCTCTCGCGCGCATCGAGGGAACGCTGTTTTTCTCTGGCCCCGGCCGCTACCGCCTCGAGATAGCCACAGAAATCAGCTCGGTCGCCCGTCTCATCATCAAGTCGCTGCACCAGATTTACGCGCTCAAGACGGAGCTGACCGTCCGTCGAAGCGTTTTGCACAAGACGCCGAACTACCTGATCGTCGTGCCGTCCCAGCCGGGAATGGAGGATGCCCTGCACGATCTGGGCATCCTGGGCGAATCCGGTCTCGAGATGGGCATTCATGAGCATCTGGTCGAAAAGCCATGCTGCGAGGCATCGTATCTTCGCGGGGCGTTTCTCGGCAGCGGTTTCATTGCCGATCCTCGCGGCGATTTCCATTTCGAGATCACCGTGGAAAACGAGGCGCTTGCCGAGGGTCTCGTGGCCCTTATGGCCGAACGCAACATCAAGGCGCGCATCCTGCGTCGTCGCAACTCCTATATCGTCTACCTCAAAAGCGGTACGGCCATATCGGCGTTTCTCGCCTTCGTCGGCGCCCATCAATGCGCCCTGGCCATGGAGAACGAACGCGTGCGCAAGAGCGTGCGCAACGACATCAACCGCAAGGTGAATGCCGAGCTTGCCAACCAGGCGAAAAGCGCGGAGGCTGCAATCGACCAGATTGTCAGCATCAGAAAGCTCGCCGAAAGCGGCAAGGTGGCCGATCTTCCTCCAGGGCTGCAGGAGTTCGTGCGTCTTCGCCTTCGCTATCCCGACGCCAGTTTGAAAGAGCTCGGAGAGAGAGCGAACCCGCCCCTTTCGAAATCGGCGGTGTATCATCGCGTTCGCCGTCTCGAGGACATGGCGCGCAACCTGTAGGCGCCTTTGCGTCGCCTGCGCTTTTCGGACGGCCTATCAATGCCTGGGTGTGGCATGAGGTGCTTTCGCCGCGCTGCCGCAGCTTCGCTTCCTGGTCGGCTCGCCGACATTCAAGCCCTTCGCACCCGAGGTTCTTTCGCGCTCCTTGCATTTGATGGTAGAATCCTGTCGTTTTTACCCTCTCTCATTAGGCAAGGAGTAACCGCAATGGCTGAAACGAAATCCGTGAAGCCTGCAGGCGGGGAGCAGAAGCGCGAGCACTTCGCGTCCCGCCTGGGCTTCATCCTCATCGCCGCAGGCTGCGCTATCGGTCTGGGCAACGTCTGGCGCTTCCCGTACATCACGGGCGAATACGGCGGCGGCGCGTTCGTGCTGCTGTATCTCATCTTTTTGGTTATTTTGGGCCTGCCTGTCATGGTCATGGAATTCGCCGTCGGTCGTGCGAGCCAGAAAAGCTGCGCTCAGGCGTTCGACATCCTTGAGCCGAAGCGTCGCTTCCATTGGTTTTCCTGGTGGGGATATATCGGCTGCATGATTTTGATGATGTTTTACACCACGGTAGCCGGCTGGATGCTTGCCTACGTGCCCAAGATGGCATCGGGCATGTTCGACGGCGGCACGGCCGAGGTTACGGGAGCGGCGTTCAACGCTATGCTCGCGAATCCCTCGGAGCTCATGGGCTGGATGCTCGGCGCTGTATTCATCGGCTTTCTCATCTGCAGCTTGGGCCTTCAGAAAGGCGTGGAGCGCATCACGAAATGGATGATGGCCATCCTGTTTGTCGCCATGATCGCGCTGTGCATTCGTTCTGTCACGCTTCCGGGGGCTGCGGAAGGCATCGCGTTCTATCTCATCCCTGATTTCAGCCGCATGTTCGCGGGTGGATGGGCTACGTTCGGCGAAGCGGTCTATGCGGCCATGGGCCAGGCGTTCTTCTCGCTTTCGCTCGGCATTGCCGCCATGGAGATCTTCGGTTCGCGCATCGGCCGCGAGCGCAGTCTGACGGGCGAGGCCGTCAATGTCACGCTGCTTAATACGCTTGTCGCCATTCTGGCCGGCCTGATCATCTTCCCTGCGTGCTTCGCGTACAACGTCACGCCCGATTCCGGTCCTTCGCTTGTGTTCGTCACGCTTCCCGTGGTGTTCGGCCAGATGCCGCTCGGCAACATCTGGGGCGCACTGTTCTTCGTGTTCATGAGCTTCGCGGCGCTTTCCACGGTCATTGCCGTGTTCGAGAACCTGATCAGCTTCACCATGGACAAGTGGGATGTCGATCGCAAGCGCGCCGTGGCGATCAACGCCGTGTTGGTGGTTGTTTTGAGCCTGCCGTGCGTGTTCGGGTTCAACGTGCTTGCGGGCGTCGCCATTCCCGGCATCGGCGACATCCAGTCGATCGAGGACTTCATCGTCTCCAACAACATGTTGCCGCTCGGTGCGCTTATCTTCGTGCTGTTCTGCACGCAGCGCTTCGGCTGGGGTTGGAAGAGCTTCCTTGCCGAAGCCGACGCGGGTGAGGGCATGAAGTTCCCCGCATGGAGCCGCCTGTGGGTGAAATGGGGCATTCCCGTGCTCATCGTCATCATCTTCATCATGGGCTATGCGCCGAAGGTGGCGCTCTGGCTGGGGCTGTAGCCCGCGGGCGTCTTTAAATAACGCTGCTCAATGCGAAAGGGAGTCAATTTGGCTCCCTTTCGCATGCCTGCGCCGGTGCTTCGCCATCCTTGACGCTCTGATGCCCGCCAAGCACCGAAAGCGCCGCTGTGGCATAATCGGATGCCTGACGAAAGGGGAGTGCATGGCATTCGAGAACGCTACGAAGAAATCGGCGGCATCCATGACGCGGCGCACGCTTCATTATTACTGGCAGGTCACACGCAGGCATTTCGGCCTGTTCTCGCTTCTGATGGTTTCGACGTTTCTGTTCGTGGCGTTGCTTTCGTACGGCAACCCGTACGTTATGAGCCTGATCGTGGACAAGGTGAGCGCCGGTCCTGTTTCTTCAGACGAGGTATTTTCAGCATTCGGGCCGTTTATCGCGGCGCTTATCGCCATCAACGTGTTCGGCCAGGCGGCAAGCAAGCTGCAGGACTACGCCATGTACAAGCTGCAGATTGCCGCATCGTACGATCTTGCCACGATGAGCTTCGACGCCCTGTGCAATCAATCCATGAGCTTTCATTCCAACCGTTTCGGCGGCACGCTTGTCAGTCAGACGACGAAGTTCATGAGCGCGTACCAGCTTTTGCTTGAGACGGTGACGTTTCCGTTTCTCCCCGTGGTGTGCTCGGTGATTTTCACATGCGCCATTCTGGCGCCGCGCGTCCCTGTGTATGTGGCCATCCTCATGATTCTTCTCGCTGTCTACGCGGGCATTTCCTACTATATGTATAAGCGCATACTTCACCTCAACGAAAAGGCCGCAAGTGCGCAGAACCACCTGTCGGGCGAGCTTTCCGATTCGGTGGCCAACATTCTTGCGGTGAAGACGTACGGTCGTGAGGCCTACGAGCGGAGTCTTTTCGACGCCGCGAACAAAGACGTGGTGACGCGCGACTCCAAGCGCATGTGGGCGTCGCTTACCCGCGGCATCATCACTGCCTGCATCACGGTGGTCATCATGAGCGTGGTCACCGTGTTCATTGCGGGCGGCAACGCGTGGTATGGCATCACGCCTGGCACGCTCGTGATGATGTTTACCTACACCTACACGGTGACGAACCAATTCAACTTCATCAACAACGGCTTGCAGCGCTTCAATCGCGCATTCGGCGATGCGTCCGGCATGACCGCAACGCTCGACGAACCGCGCCTCGTGGCCGATTTGCCCGACGCGCCCGATCTGCACGTGCGCGAAGGGCGCATCGACTTCGAGAACATCGGCTTCTGGTATACCGACGGCGCGGTTCGCACCCGGGTCTTCGACGGGCTCGACCTTCATATCCCCGCCGGTCAGCGCGTAGGCCTCGTAGGCGCGAGCGGCGCCGGCAAAACAACCCTGACGAAGCTGCTGCTGCGTTTGTCGGACATCCAAGAGGGACGCATTCTCGTTGACGGCCAGGATATCTCCCTGTGTGCGCAGCAGAGTCTGCGAAGAAGCATCGCCTACGTCCCCCAGGAGTCGCTTTTGTTCCATCGCAGCGTGGCGGAAAATATCGCATACGGCAGGCCCGACGCTTCGATCGAAGAGATCCGTGAAGCGGCGCGGCGCGCCAACGCCCTCGAGTTCATAGAGAAGCTGCCGCAGGGCTTCGATACGGTGACCGGCGAGCGTGGCGTGAAGCTTTCAGGCGGCCAACGTCAGCGCATCGCCATCGCGCGCGCCATGCTCGCCGATTGTCCCGTTCTCGTGCTCGACGAGGCGACGAGCGCCCTCGATTCGGAAAGCGAGAAGATGGTGCAAGACGCGCTTGCCGAGCTGATGCGCGGTCGTACGTCGATCGTGGTGGCGCATAGACTCTCCACCGTTGCGAGCCTCGATCGCATCGTGGTGCTCGACGACGGCGGCATCGTGGAGGACGGTTCGCACGCCGAGCTCATCGAGGCGAACGGGCCGTATGCGCGCCTTTGGAACCGCCAGACCGGGGCTTACCTGGAATAGGGTGGAATAGGGACGGGCGCTTTCTGCGGTGCTCCTGCTCGGGAGAAAAGATGCCGATTTTGAGTAACGGCCCCTTATGAAGTACAATGGCTTTTTAATTTTCGCGGCTTTGTTGCGGATTATGCTTCTCGAACTTGCGCAAAGCCGAAGCGTATGAGCTTTATCTGCATAGAACGGGGCGTCGGGCGCGCCATGGCGCGTTGCGGCGTTTGCATACCTAAAGGCATATTTGAACCGAAGGAGTATTACAGCTTTGAATAACGAACATATCAACGGCGGAGCAAGCGCCGACACTGCGGCCGATAAGGGCTCGCGCTCCCGCGGCGACCGCCGCAACTCCCGCGGCCAGTCTCAAGGCCAGGCGCAGTCGCATGCGGCATCGAACGAAGAATCGCGCGAGCAGCGCTCGTCGCGTTCTCGTCGTCGTACGACGCGCCATAAGACGGTTACCCTCGAGCACAAGCGTCCCCAGATAACCCCCGAAGGCCAGGGCGAGCTCGAGGCTTTCAGCAAGCCGCGCACCCGCAACGCCTCGAAGAGCACGGGCGGGTCCCGCCGTCGCGCCGCAGTGAAGCGCAACCCCTCTGCCACGCTGAAGATCATTCCGCTCGGCGGTCTTGATGCCATCGGAAAGAACATGACCGTATTCGAATGCGGCGACGATATGCTGCTAGTCGATGCGGGCTTGATGTTCCCCGACGACGATCATCCGGGTATCGACCTCATTCTTCCCGACTACACCTACGTGCTCGAAAACGAGCATAAGCTGCGCGGCATCATCATCACGCACGGCCACGAGGACCATACGGGGTCGTTGCCGTATCTTATGAAAGACCTTTCTCGCAAGGTCCCCATCTACGGTACTAAGATGACCCTCGGCTTGATCGAGGGCAAATTCAGCGAACATCGCGTCAAGGCGAAGCTTGCTGAGATCAAGGCGGGGGACGAAATAAAGCTGGGAGGTTTCGTCGTCGATTTCTTTGCCGTGAACCACTCCATTCCCGGCGCAGTGGGCGTGTTCATGCAGTCTCCCGCAGGCAACGTCTTGCACACCGGCGACTTCAAGCTCGATCAAAGCCCCATTGACGGTGTTCATACGGACTTCGGTGCGCTTGCCCGCTTTGGCAAGATTGGCGTCGATTTGATGATGTCCGACTCTACGAACGCGCAGAATCCCAACTTCACCCCTTCTGAGGCCGAGGTGGGAAAGACCCTGCGCCAGATCATTGAAAATGCCAAAGGCCGCGTCATCATCGCGAGCTTTGCGAGCCATATCCACCGTCTGCAGCAGATCGCCGATGCCGCGGTGGCCAACGGCCGCAAAGTCGTTGTCACGGGGCGTTCCATGGTTCAAAACACCGATATCGCTCGCAAACTGGGCTATCTCAAGATTCAAGACGTGGATCTGATCGATGCGTACGACCTGAAAGGCACGCCTGCGGAGAAGGTCGTCATCATGTGCACGGGAAGCCAGGGCGAGCCGTTGAGCGCGTTGGCACGCATCGCTAACGGCGAGCATCGCACCATTCAGATCGACGAGGGCGACACGGTCATCATCTCGGCAACGCCGGTTCCCGGCAACGAAAAAGCGGTAACGCGCGTGGTGAATTCGCTTGCGAAGATCGGCTGCGAAGTCTACGACAAGAAACGCGCCATGGTGCATGTCTCCGGCCATGCGGGCGCCGAAGAGCTCAAACTCGTCCTGTCCATCGTACAGCCGAAGCATTTCATGCCGGTGCACGGCGAGTCCACCCATCTTCGCGCTCATGCACGCCTTGCCGAGGCAACAGGCGTTCCCGCCCGTAACATCTTCCTGTGCGAAAACGGCGATACGCTGCAGCTTTCCGAGGCGGGCGTTCGCTTCGGGGACCCGGTGGAAAGCGGCATCGTCTATGTGGACGGCCTTTCCGTGGGCGACACCTCAAAGGATGTCCTGGAAGAGCGTCAGGCGTTGTCGAATTACGGCTTCGCCACCATTGCCGCGGCGGTCAACGTGCGCAAGAAGCAAATCGAAGGCATCGTGCGTGTAGAGATGCGCGGCATTACCGGAGGGGACGTTGCGGAATTGCGTCGTGAGGCAACCGATACGGTGAAAGGAACGCTGCGTCGCGCGCTTGACAAGGGCGTCAAGGGCAAAGACCTCGACAAGGCCTGCCGCGATGCGCTTCTGTCCCTTCTGTGGGAGCGTACCAAACAGCGCCCGATGGTGGTCTCGTCCATCATCGAGTTGTAAACAGCCATCGCTTAGAGGCTGTAGGTCCAAGCGGGGAAGAGGAGAGAGGTAGTACGTGGCTCGCGGTTCTAAAACCACCGACGCACAATCGAAGAAATCGACGAACGCGGCTTCGGACGGCCGCGTTGCGTTGAAGGACGCTCCCGCCAAGGGCAAAAGCCGGCGCAAAGAGGCCGAACCCGAGGTCGAGGAAGTGTGCGTTTCGCCGCGTATCTTCGACGAGCGCACGAAGCGGGATATCGCTGGCGTGGCTATCGCCGTGCTGGCGGTGGTCCTCTTCGTCACGGCCGTGCTGCCCCCCTCGGGGTTCATCACCTCGGCGCTTGCGACCGGTCTTCATCTTGCCCTGGGTATAGGCTCGTATGTGCTGCCGTTCGTTCTCGTCATCGTGGGTGTGAGCTTTCTGGCGCGCAGCGACGCCGATTCGTTCGCTTTGCGCATGGGCGTCGGCCTGGCCATGCTCTTCTTCGCGTTCGAGACCATCCTTTCGCTGTTCACCCCTGGGGCGGATGTCGATTCCGGCCTGCTATTCGTTCAAGAGTCCCTCGTGTCGCGCGGGGGATATCTCGGCGCAGGCGTTTCCTGGGCGCTGCTCGAGCTGCTCGGTCGTCTCGTCGGCTGCATCGTCATGGTGGGCGTTGCCTGCGGCGGCGCCGTTGTCATAGGCTTTTCCGTGTCGGGGGCTTTGCGCCTTGTGCAGGAGAAGGCCTCCGACATCCGCGAACGCCGCGTTCGCCGCAAGGAGGAGCGCGAAGACGCCGCAGGAACGGCGCTGGATGCTCCGGCCTACGCTCCCGCGCCTGAGCCTGCGCCTGCCCGCATCCGTCGAGCGGACGTTATTCCTCGCGTGCCGCGCGATCTTTCGCGTCCCCGTCCTGCGGTGCAGTCTCTCAATACACAGATTCTCGGAGGCTCCCATATCGCACAGGGGGGACCTCGCGCCACATCGGTCGATATGTACTGGCCGTCCGATTACGCCTACGACGAAGCCCGGGCCATTGCGGACGAGAATTCCGCCATGGAAACCGCGAAGACGCGCGTAGTGGGCGTAGAGGATGTAGTCGAGGGCAGCTTTGTTTCCGACGTCGCCCGCGAGGTCGACGAATCGAGCGCTGACGAGCAATTCGCACGGATCGTGCCTTCTTCCGCGGTCGCAAAACCCGAGCGGAAGAAGCGCGTCAAGCATCGCCTTCCCTGGGAAGACGATGATGCCGACATGCACACGGCCGATGCGTCGGTGCTGCTGGAGGATGTCAAGGCTTCTCCTGCGAAGCCTATGACGCGCAAGCTCGAGCGCTCGCATGTCGCCGCACAAGAGCCCGCGGACGATTCCTCCTCCAAGAAGACGAAGGTCCTCAAGAAGCGTTCCGCTTCTGCTACGGGGGCAAATCTCGGCGAGACGCGAGGGGGCTTCACGCTGCCCGCTTTCAGCCTTATTCGTCATACCGAACATGCGGCAGAGGCGGACGAACGCGAGCTTGCCTCTACGGCAGGAGAGCTTCAGGGTACGCTCGAGGATTTCAATATCATGGCTTCGGTTGTCGGTTGGGTTGCAGGCCCGACCGTCACCTTGTTCAAAGTCGACCTACCGAGCGGCGTGCGCGTGAGCCGCATTATGGCGCTGCAGGATGACATAGCTCTTGCCCTGGCCGCACCGGGCGTGCGCATTTTCGCCCCCATCCCCGGTACGAACCATGTCGGCATCGAGGTTCCTAACAAGAAGCGCCAGAACGTCTTGCTGGGAGATGTCATCAAAGACGCCAAGGGTTCGCCGCTCGAGATGGCGATCGGCAAGGACGTCGAGGGCCACTCCATCGTCACGGACCTGGCCAAGATGCCCCATCTGCTCATCGGCGGCACCACCGGATCGGGCAAGTCGGTGGCCATCAACGCCATGATTATGTCGATCCTGATGCGCGCCACCCCCGACGAGGTCCGCTTCATCATGATCGACCCCAAGCGCGTCGAATTCACGCCTTATAACGGCATCCCGCATCTCTACGTTCCGGTGGTCACCGAGAACAAGGAGGCGGCGAGCGCGCTTGCGTGGGGCGTGGCCGAGATGGAGCGAAGGCTCAAGGTTTTGTCTAAGGTCGGCGTGCGCAATATCAGCCAATACAACGCCAAGGTGGAGTCCGGCGTTCTTGACGACTGCGACGACGAAGAGGCCGAGCCTACGAAGAAGATGCCGTATATCGTCATCATCATCGACGAGTTGGCCGACCTGATGATGAATGTGGGCAAGGAGGTCGAGCTGTCCATCAGCCGCATTGCTCAGCTTGCGCGTGCGGCGGGCATCCATCTGATCGTGGCGACGCAGCGTCCGTCCACCAATGTCGTGACGGGCCTTATCAAAGCCAATATCACCAACCGCATCGCGTTTAACGTGGCCTCGGGTATCGACAGCCGCGTCATCCTCGATACTCCTGGCGCTGAGAACCTCATCGGCCTCGGCGACATGCTTTTCAGCAAGCCCGAGTATGCGAAACCCCAGCGTCTTCAGGGCTGCTTCGTTTCCGAGGATGAGATAGAAGCGGTGGTCGAGCATCTCAAGGCGCAAGGCGAACCCGACTACCATCAGGAGATACTGCAGACCAATATCATCGGCCTCGGAGCCTCCATGCCCGACGGCTCGGGCGGGTCTTCGACTTCGGACGATCCGCTGCTTTGGGAAGCGGCCGATATTGTCGTTTCGAGCGGCATGGGTTCTACCTCAAACATACAGCGCCGTTTGAGCGTGGGCTACTCGCGCGCTGGACGTATAATGGATATGCTTGAAGAAAAAGGCATCGTCGGCCCTCCGAACGGCAGCAAGCCGCGAGAGGTTCTCGTCGATGCGATGGAACTTGAAACATTGAAGGCATTCGAAGCCCAGGATGCCGCCGAATCCGGATTCTAGAGGAGGACTGGCGCGTGGACGAAATGAATTTTGGCGATGTGCTGCGTCAGGCTCGCGAACAAAGCGGCGAAGACCTGGTTTCTGTGGCCCGACGCATCCGCATTCGCCCCGATATCCTCGAACGCATCGAGGCGTCCGATATCGAAAGCATGCCGCCGCGCGGGTATTCTCGCAATATGATCAATGCATATGCGCGCTATCTCGGTTTGAACACCACCGAAATCGTGAAGATGTATCAGAATGCGCACTATCGCAATCAGGTGGAGCATGCGCGAGAGAGCATCAAGCCGTCGGGCTTCGATATGCCCTCAACGCGAAGGGAGGGCGCTCGCGAGCGCCATCAGGACGACTCGCGGCACGGTCGTGACCCCGAGCGCGCCAATGCGGGGGAGCGTCGCTACTCCGACAGGCTTTCGGGCTCGGGGTCTCGTCACGACGCCCGCCCCTCCCGTCGTTCTTCCGACGGGTTCGACAACGCCCTCTTCGATGATATAGACGCTTCGATTGCTCCGCCGAAAGAGACCACGAATCGCATCGGGGCGGTTCATGTAGGTTCGTACAACGCGTACGGCCAGGGGCTTTCCCAGCGAAACGCCCGCAGGTCAGCCGACCAGACCCGTCGCATTGAACCGGTCGATTCCCATCGTCATGACCCCCATAGTACCCACCGCGCCCGTCGATCAACCATGCCGGGGGAGCACTACACCAATCTGTACGCCGCTCCCAAAAACATCGGCGTGCGGCCTCCGAGCTGGCGGGATAAGATTCCGTTTATCATTGCTGGAGTCATCATTTTGCTCCTTGTCATTCTCATCGCAGTCATCGCGAACGGAATGGGCCGCGCGGAGACGACGGACAACCAGCCCGCCCCCATGAACGTCACGGGCCTTCCCGGCTCCTCTACGACGCAGACGGAGCAGACGGATTCTCAACAGCAAGACGAATCGTCGGAGGACTCTTCGCAAAGCCAGGACGAGGGCAAGCAATCTTCTTCCGACGCGCAGGTCGCTCCCACCAAGACGGTTATGGCGTATGAGATTCCCGACGGCGTAACCACGTATATGGAGGTTTACGTGGACGGGAAATACGTCGACGGCGGTGACGTAACGGGTCCTAAAACGCAGTCTTACGACGTGACGGGTACGTTCGAGTTCGTCGTTGTTCAGCCTGATGGGGTCAAGCTCACCCAAGATGGCGCAGAGGTTGCTCTCGATGCCAACTCCGGCGGCGTGGCGAAGGTCTCGGTCGATTTTGCTGACGTTTTGGCCAAGTGGCAAGAAGAGCATCCTGACGCTGCGGCCTCATCGTAGGAAGGGCGCCGCATTCATTGACGATGTAAGCGTGCAAGAACCGCAATGCGTGGCGGCCCTGTGTTTTTCGAACAGTTCGAATAGACCTCGTTTTCGAGGGCGTTATTCACGAGAAAGGTATTTTTATGGCGAAAGAATCAAGCTTCGATGTCGTTTCCACCGTTGACATGCAGGAGGTGGACAACGCTTTCGGCCAGGCAAAGCGCGAGCTTACTACGCGCTACGACCTGAAAGACTCGGGCGCCGAAATCTCTTTGGACAAGGCGGGACGCAAGTTCACCGTGTCCGCTCCGAGCGACTTCGTCGCCAAACAGGTCATTGACGTGCTTGGCACCAAGCTCATCCGCCGAGGGATAGACCTCGCTTCGGTGAAATGGGGCGACCCCGTTCCTGCCGCAGGTCAAAGCGTCCGTCAGACGGCGGATATCGTCGAGGGCATAGACAAGGAGACCGCGGGCAAGATCAACAAAGATATCAAGGCTCAGAAACTCAAGGTCAAAGTGACCATCGAGGGCGACAAGCTGCGCGTGAGCTCTGCTTCGAGGGATGCGTTGCAGGAGGTCATCGCTTTTTTGAAGGGGCAGGATTACGGCCAGCCGCTTCAGTATGTGAATTATCGCTAGCAAGGAGTGCTTTCGTGACTAATATCGACGTCACAGCGGCGCATTGCGCAGACGGGGGGAGTGCCGCTCCCTCCGTCTGTTTCGTTACGCTGGGCTGTGCGAAAAATGAAGTAGACAGCGCCGAGATGACCAAGAAGGTTCAAGCGGCCGGTTTTCTCGTGGTCGATGACGCCTCCGAGGCCGATGCCGTGGTGGTCAACACCTGCTCGTTCATCCAGGCCGCTACCGAGGAGAGCATCGATGTCATCTTCGAAATCTGCGGCCTCGACAACTTCTCGTCCGGCAGCGCTAAGCTGATCGTGGCGGGCTGCATGCCCGCTCGCTACGGCGACGACCTTCAAGACGAGCTGCAGGAAGCCCAGGCGTTCGTTCCCTGCAGTCGGGAGGACGATATCGTCGAGGTTCTCTGCGACGTCTTGAACGTTCGTCCTCAGGCCCCCTCCGACGGGTTCGTCTCTCCCTATGCGGCATCCGCCGCGTCCTACGTCAAAATCAGCGACGGCTGCGACCGCTTCTGCAGCTTTTGCGCCATTCCCTACATTCGTGGTCGCTACCACAGCTTTTCTTACGAAGAGATTCGCACGGCCGTCGCAGAGCGCGTCGACGCCGGGGTGAGGGAGATTACCCTTATTGCTCAGGATACGGGGCGCTGGGGCGAGGATTTCGAAAGCCCCTCTACTACGGCTCGTCTGCTCGACGGGCTTGCCTCCGAGTTCTCCGACACGTGGTTCCGACTGATGTATATAGAGCCGCAGGGCGTCACCGACGAGTTGCTCGATGTCATTGCCGCCCATGGCAACATCTGCTCGTATCTGGACGTTCCGTTGCAGCACGCCAGCGAAACCGTGCTTCGTGCCATGAATCGTCGGGGTTCGGCGAAGTCGCATCGAGAGCTCATCGAGCGCATTCGTCTTCGTGTGCCTGGCATCACGTTGCGCACGACTCTCATAGCCGGTTTCCCCGGGGAGACGGAAGAGGATTTCGAGGAGCTCTGCGAATTTCTCGAAGAAGTCGAATTCGACTACGTCGGCGTGTTCCCGTACTCTCGGGAGGAAGGCACTCGTGCGGCGGATCTTTCCGGTCAAGTTGACGAAGAGATCAAGATCGAGCGCGCTCAGCGTATCAGGGATATAAGCGACGCTATCGGGGAATCGCATGTCTCAGCGCGTATCGGCAAGACCATGGACGTTTTGGTGCTCGGTCGCGAAGAGGACGGCCAGCTTTTCGGCCGCGCGATGTGCCAGGCTCCCGAAGTGGACGGCGTTGTATATCTTGAAGAAGGCGCCATCGGGGATGTCGTCAAGGCGCGCATAGAGGATACGCTTGTCTATGAGATGGAAGGGGAGGTTGTCCATGGGGAATAACGCTCCTAAAGCCGCCGAGTCCATCATGACCCCGGCGAATATCATCACCATGGTCCGCATCTGTCTCGTGCCCGTTTTCGTGGTTGCCATCATCAGCCCTTGGCCCGAGTGGATCGGTTTTGCGGAGCTCGACGTGTGGAAGGCATGGATCGCGGCGGGAATTTTCGTCGTAATCTCGTGCACGGATTGGCTCGACGGCTATCTCGCCCGAAAGCGCAACGAGGTGACCGACTTCGGCAAGTTCATGGACCCTCTGGCGGATAAAATCTTGGTGACGGCGGCTTTGCTCGTGCTGATCGAGCTAGGGGCCTTGCCAAGCTGGGTCGTTCTCGTCATCCTGGCGCGCGAGTTCATCGTGTCGGGCGTGCGCATGGTGGCCGCAAGCAAAGGTGAGGTAATCGCCGCTTCGTGGTACGGCAAATTCAAGACCGTCTTTCAAATGATCGCCATTGTGCTTTTCGTGGTCAAGGAAAGCCCTGTTCTGCATGACGCTTCAGAGTCCGTCTATCTTGCCGTATACGCCCTGAGCTGGTTCGTCATGCTCATCGCCCTCGTTCTCACCGTGGTCTCTATGGTCGATTACGTCTCGAAGGCGCGCCATCTGATCGGGTTCAGGCCGAAGCGCACTGCGTCTGAAAGCATCGTCGAAAACGAAGTGAGCGTGGCTCAGCGCGTGATCGATGCGGCCCGCGAGCGCTCTTTGACCCTGGCGACGGCCGAAAGCTGCACGGGCGGTCTTATCGCGGCTGCGCTGACCGACGTCCCCGGCTCTTCCGAGGCGGTGCTTGGCGGCATCGTCAGCTATGCGAACGAGGTCAAACGCGATTCCCTCGGCGTGCCCGAGGAAGTTTTGAGCGAGTACGGAGCGGTGAGCGAACAGACCGCGTGCGCGATGGCGAAAGGGGCGCGTGAAGCGCTCGGCGCCGATATCGCGGTTTCCGTGACGGGCATCGCAGGTCCCGGCGGCGCCGTTGCTGGCAAGCCTGTGGGCACGGTATGGGTCGGTGTGTCATGCGTGCAAGGCACGGCTGCTCGGCTTTATCATTTCGAAGGCGACAGGGACGCCGTTCGCGCGCAGACCGTCGAAGCCGCGCTTTGCGCAATGCTCGAGAAGGCTACGGATTAGGATCGAATGAGATTCCGTTTTGATTCGGGAAGGAAAATCCGCCTAAGCTCGCAAAGCGCAGGCGGATTTTTTTCGTGAAGGCGCCAAGGAAGACGTGGTTAGATAATGCCAGTCATTCGCTATGTTTCACTATGGATGATTGACACAAGAACAAATGTTCGCAATAATAAGGCGATCTCAATATCGTGCGGTCGCAAGGCCGAACCAAGGAGCGGCAATGAACCAAGATCTAGAAAAATCGCTGAAGCTCACTACCGACCAGATCGAGCACAAATTCGGCAAAGGCTCCATCATGAAGCTAGGGGAAGGGGGCCAGAACCTCGAGGTAGGCGTTATACCTACGGGCGCTCTCCCTCTTGATGCGGCGCTCGGTATCGGCGGCGTTCCCCGCGGGCGCATCGTCGAGATCTTCGGTCCTGAATCAAGCGGCAAAACCACGCTTGCCCTTCAGATTCTCGCCGAGGCCCAGGCGCTCGGAGGCGTCGTCGCCTTCATCGATGCAGAACATGCGCTCGACCCCACCTATGCAGCCCGTCTCGGGGTCGATATAGACGAAGTCCTTATCTCCCAGCCCGATACAGGAGAGCAGGCGCTTGAAATCTGCGACATGCTCGTGCGCTCCAACGCTATCGACGCCATCGTCATAGACAGCGTTGCGGCTCTCGTGCCTCGTGCCGAAATCGAGGGGGAAATCGGAGACAGCAGCGTAGGCCTGCAGGCGCGTCTCATGTCCCAGGCCCTTCGAAAACTTGCCGGGTCTCTCTCGAAGTCGAACACGACATGTATTTTCATCAACCAGCTGCGCGAGAAAATCGGCGTCATGTTCGGCAATCCGGAAACCACGACGGGCGGCCGTGCCTTGAAGTTCTTCTCGAGCGTTCGTATCGACATTCGTCGTATCGAAACGCTTAAAAACAAAGGAAACGAGCCTGTGGGCAATCGTGTTCGTGCCAAGGTCGTCAAGAACAAAGTGGCACCGCCGTTTCGTCAGGCGGAATTCGACCTCATGTACGGAACGGGCATTTCTCGCGAAGGCTGCATCGTGGACATGGGCGTCGAAGCCGGCGTAGTGAAGAAAAGCGGCGCCTGGTACACCTATGGCGAACAACGTCTCGGTCAGGGCAGGGAAGCGGCAAAGGAGACTTTGCGCACCAATCCGGATTTGCGCGACGAACTCGAGGCCCAGGTGCGTGAGCACTTCGATATCCCTAGCGCTCGTCCTGACGAATCTCAGTCCGAGTAATGCAGGTTGCGGTCCGTCTAGTCAAGCAAGGGGTGAATCATGCCGATTATCGACGAGGCATTTTTATCGACGCTTGTGCATGAGCCCCTTGCTCCGGTCGTGCCGGAGGGGGAAGAGAAGGCGTTTTCTCGCATTTCTCGCCTGGTGGCCTCCCGTGAGCGGTGCACCAGCGAGCTTGCGGGACGCCTTGCGCAAGACGGGTTTTCGGAGCAGGATGCGCAGAGCGCTATCGCTCGGGCCGTCTCGTGCGGCATGGTGGATGATCTTCGCTATGCGGATATCCTCATTCGCTCTAGGGTGTCCCAAGACAGGGGTCGCGCGGGTATAGAGGAAGAGCTGAATCGCTACGGTATCGACCCCCGTCGGCTTGCCGGTTGGCCGGACGAATACTTCGGCACCGACGATGGAGCCTCGGAGGAAGAACGCGCTTTCGGCTTTCTCTGTCGCAAACCCCCTCGCTCGAAGAACACCTATGCTGCCGCGTGCCGGAAACTCGCTGCTCGCGGCTATTCCCCGGACGTAGTCTTTGCTGCGGCACGGCGCTATGCGAAACATGAAGGAGTTTTTTGAGGAACTGGGCGCGTTCTTTGACGTGTCGGTGTATCATAGGGAAAGCTTGAGTGTATTCGCATCGAATGTCCGATGCTTTTCGATATAAACAATCGCATATGCATGCTTTTGTCGTTCCATGCGCTTCGCTCATGCCAGGTGTTTATGCCCGGCTTTTTTTATTTCCGGTACACCGATATATAGTTTTGTCTAAAAAAGAACAAGAAAGGGGAAGCCGATGCCCGAAATGCTATGGCTTATCGTCGTCGCCGTTGTTGGCGTCGCCGTCGGTTTCGTTATCTCCCGCTACCTCGTCAACGCTTCGAGCAAAAAGGCCGCCGAAGAGGCCGAGCAGCTTGTCAGCGATGCGAAACGTCAGGCTGAAACGCTGCGTCGCGAAGCGGTCGTTGAGGCAAAGGACGAGGTCCTCAAGATGAAGCAGGAGGCTCAGGCCGAGAACAAAGAGCGTATGCGCGAGGTTCGCAACGCCGAGAACCGCATCAACCAGCGCGAGGAATCTCTCGATCGCCGCGTCGAATCCCTCGATGCGCGCGAACACCACCTTTCTTCCATGCAGGGACAGGTCGAGCGTCGCGAGCGCGATTTGAAGAGCGCCATGCAGGAGGTCAACGTCCAGCTCGAGCGCGTTGCCGGTATGACTCCCGACGAGGCGAAGCGAGAGCTTCTCGACAGTCTCCGCGACGAGGTCACCCACGAAAGCGCCGCCATCATCCGCGAGGCGGAGCAGCGCACGAAACTCGAGGCGGACAAGAAGTCTCGCGAGATTTTGAGTCTTGCCATCCAGCGCGTTGCCGCCGATCATTCCGCCGAAACGACGGTGAAGACCATCCATATTCCCTCAGACGATCTTAAGGGCCGCATCATCGGACGCGAAGGTCGAAACATCCGCTCCTTCGAGCAGCTCACCGGCGTTAACCTTCTGATTGACGATACCCCCGAGTGCGTTACCATCTCCTGCTTCGATCCCGTTCGTCGCGAGGTCGGTCGCGTCACCATGGAAAACCTCATTGCAGACGGTCGCATCCATCCTGCGCGTATCGAGGAGATGTACGCCAAGGCGGAAAAGCAGGTCAACCAGCAGGTTCAAGAGGCTGGAGAGCAGGCGACCTTCGATGTCGGCATTCATGACCTGCACCCCGAGCTCGTTCGCACGCTTGGTCGTCTGCGTTTCCGCACGTCGTTCGGGCAGAACGTCTTGAACCACTCTCTCGAGGTCGCCTATCTCTGCGGCGTTATGGCCGCCGAGCTTGGCCTCGATCCCGTTCCCGCCAAGCGCGCCGGCCTGCTTCACGACCTCGGCAAGGCAATCGATCACGAAATCGAGGGCCCGCACGCCGTCATCGGTGCCGACCTTGCTCGCCGCTTCGGAGAAAAACCAGAAATCGTGCACGCCATCGAAGCCCATCATGTCGACGTCGAGCCCAACAGCGTTCTTGACGTCTTGGTCCAGGCGGCCGATGCCGTCTCCGCCGCTCGTCCTGGGGCTCGCAAGGAAAGCCTCGAGAGCTACATCAAGCGTCTCGAGAAGTTTGAAGAGATCGCCAATGCCCACAAAGGCGTCGAGCGTACGTACGCCATGCAGGCGGGTCGCGAGATTCGCGTCATGGTCGTACCCGATCAGGTCGACGAAGCTGCAGCGGTCGTCCTTGCGCACGATATCGCGAAGCAGATCGAAGACGAGATGCAGTATCCCGGCCAGGTGAAGGTCGTCGTCATTCGCGAAAGCCGCGCGGTGGATTACGCGAAATAATCTCGCTGCAAAAGCGCGTCTGCTTCGGCAGGCGCGCTTTTTTATTAACGGGGGTTACGGCAGAACGAGAGAGATTGCGGCGGGATTGATTCTGGCGCTTTGAGCAAAAGAAAAGGCGGTATCAGATGATCGAAAACGACCTGGCGGCATTTGTCGAACGCGTCGCTCCGAAATCGCCTTTTCGCGTGGAGAGCGACCTCGGACACGGTTTCGTCAGGCTCAAGGTGTCCGAGGCCGAAAGACGCCAGGCGAAGCAGGACATACGCTGCGTCGAAGATGCCGTCATAGAAATGCTTCGCAACGCGCGCGACGCCAACGCTCGTTTCATCTTCCTTGCTACGAGTAAAAGCGGATCGCTTCGCCGCATCGTTGTGATCGACGATGGCGACGGCCTGCCTGCGGACATGCATGATGCGATTTTCGAGCCGCGCGTCACATCGAAGCTCGATTCTTTCAGTTCGGACAACTGGGGCGTGCATGGCCGTGGCATGGCGTTGTATTCAATCAAAGAGAACGCCGAAGAAGCGCGCGTCGCAGCATCGACGGAACAAGGGGGAGCGGCTTTTTCCGTCGTGTTCGATACTGCTTCGGTGCGCGAGCGAAAGGACCAGAGCACGCCCCCTCTTCTCGCTCGGGGCGAAGACGGTCTTTGGGCGCTTGCTTCGGGGCCCCACAATATCGTGCGATGCGTTGCCGAGTTCGCGCTCTCGACGCAGGGGGCGTGCACGGTCTTCTGTGGAAGCGCGGTTGAGATCGCCGCGACCATGTATGCCTACGGCGAGCGATTCGCCCGTTCTCCCGTTGCCGATGGGCTTGCGCCCCAGGATGCTCCCGTTTCGAAGAGACTTTCGCTGTGCCTTGATGCGGAATCCCTTGCGGAAAGCGCTCGGTCGATCGGTCTGGATATTTCTTTGCGAAGCGCCTATCGGATATTGCAGGGTGAGGTCTTTCCGCTCGATCCCTATCTTGCAACGCTTTCGAAGGAGCAAGACGGTCGCTCTCTTGAGAAGAAGGGTTCCACCGTGGATCTTTCGCAAGACTTTCGCGGGTTGAGAATCGCCGAAGAGGACATGGCGGAGTTCAAATGCTCCCTTCGCCAGGCCTGGAAGACGCTGGCCGAAGCCTATTTTCTTGAATCGGATACAGAGCCTTCCGTGCGGATTTCACGCGATAGATTGTATGTGACATTTCCCGTACGCAAGCAGCTGTAGTACAATGACTTTTCGTGACTACAAGGTCGCAAGGCATGCCAATAGGCTCATCAAACACACCTTAAACATCGTATCAAAGGACTAACATGCCTCTGGAAAACGAGAAGCCTCAGATAGGCTGTTTGAAAGTTTCATCGAAATCATCCGCCGCTTCGGTCGCCGGGGCTATCGCGGGAATGATAAAAGACGGCTCGTGCGTCGAAATCCAGTCGGTCGGCGCGGGCGCGGTCAATCAGGCGGTGAAGGCCATAGCCATCTCCCGCGGTTTTCTTTCTCCCGTCGGCATCGAAATCGTCTGCGTGCCTTCTTTTGCTAACATTGTCATTGACGGAGAGTATCGCACGGCCATTCGCTTCAGCGTCGAGCCTCGTTCTTGACGCGTTTTCGTCTCTGCGCCGGCGATGCTCGTTTACAGAGGGGCTGCGCGCCTCTTGAAAAGGAGCTCTTATGCCCATGCTTTCCCAAAAGACATTCTGCCTGTATACGTACGGCTGCCAGATGAACGAGCATGACTCCGAGCGCATCGCCGGCATGCTTGAATCGCACGGGGCAGTGCAGGTCTCCTCGGTGGAGCAGGCCGAAATCGCCATCTTCGTGACCTGCTGCATCCGCGAGGCGGCGGATGTCCGTCTCATGGGCCAGGTCGCATCCATCAAAAATATCCCCCTTCCGCAAGACAGCGAGCTCTCGAAGCGCATCGTATGCATCGGTGGGTGCATTGGACAGCGCGACGCCGAAAAGCTCCCCGAGGCGCTTCCTCATGTCGATGTCGTGTTCGGAACTCAGAATATCGAGCATCTCGTATCTTTGATCGAAGCGGCCATCGCCCAGGGAGGCCATCAGGTCGAGGTGCTGGATTCCTCCACATCGTTTTCCACTGAGCTTCCGTCGAAGCGTGTGCATCCTTGGTCGGCCTGGCTGCCGATCACGGTGGGCTGCAATAATTTCTGCACATATTGCATCGTGCCATATGTGCGCGGGCGCGAGCGCTCTCGTGCGCTCGAAGACGTGGTCGAAGAGGCGCGCGGCCTTGTCGCGGACGGCGTGAAAGAAATCACCCTTCTCGGCCAGAACGTCAATTCGTACGGTCGCGACCTGTACGGCGAGCCTCGTTTTGCGGATGTTTTGCGCGGCGTGTCGGAAACGGGTGTGGAGCGTCTTCGGTTCGCAACGTCGCACCCGAAGGATTTGACGCGCGAGGTTATAGAGCTCTACGGCTCTCTTGACAACCTCATGCCGTCCCTCCATCTGCCGGTCCAGTCGGGAAGCGACGCGATACTCAAGGCCATGAACCGTCGCTACACCGCCGAGCACTATCTCGGGCTTATAGAGGAGGTTCGCAAGGTCAATCCCGATATCTCGCTTTCGACCGACATCATCGTGGGCTTTCCTGGAGAGACCGAAGAGGATTTTCAGGCAACCTATGACTTGGTCGAACGTGTAGGGTATTCGCAGGTCTTCACCTTCATCTACTCGCGACGAGAAGGCACGCCTGCCGCTTCCATGCAAGACGATACGCCGCATGAGGTTATACAGCGCAGGTTCGACTCTCTGGTCGACCTTGTCCAGGAGAACGCCTTCGTCCAGAACCAGAGGTTTGTGGGGAGAACCGTCGACGTGCTCGTGGAGGGCGCATCGAAGCGCGACGAACGCGTTTTGGCTGGCCACAGCCCGCATAATATCACCGTGCACGCGCCGCTTCCCGAAGGGGTGCGCATCGATGACATCGTAGGAACTGTCGTCCCCGTTCGCATCGATGCGGCAAAGGCATGGTATCTTTCCGGGGCGATGCTGCGTGACTAATTCTGAATACGCCCTTCCGCTCGAGCGGCCCGTCGTCTGCGTCGTCGGTCCGACGGCTTCGGGGAAAACAGACGTTGCGCAGGAGATGGCCCTACGCCTCGGCGCCTCGGTCATCTCGGCCGACTCCATGCAAATCTATCGCGGTATGGACATAGGAACGGGAAAGATTCTTCCCGCCGACCGCAAGGTCGTGCATCACGGCATTGATATCTGCGACCCGGGCGAGGCGTATTCCGCCGCCTTGTTTCAACGATATGCGCGCAATCTGTTCGAGAGGGCCGATCGTGCAGGGGAGACGAGCGTTCTTGCGGGTGGTACGGGGCTGTATGTCCGAGCCGCGATTGACGATTACAACTTCCCCCATGGCGAGCAGGTCGAGAACCCGGTTCGAATGGCGTATCAGCGTTTTCTCGAAGAGCACGGAGCGCAAGCTCTCTGGGAAGAGCTTGCCAGGGTCGATGCCGAGAGTGCCGATCTTATCCATCCTAACAACACGCGTCGCGTCATACGCGCCTTCGAGATGATCGAGCTTGAAGGCACGACATATGCCCGCCAGCATGAGGGGTTCTCCCATATGGCTCAATTCGTGCCCGCGGTTTTCGTCGGATTGGCGGTTGATCCCGAGCTTTTGAAGCGCCGCATCGACGAACGCGTCGATGCGATGGTTGAACGCGGACTTGTCGAAGAAGTCGAATTCTTGCTGTCGCAGGGTTTCGAATCCGCGCTCACCGCGCGCGAGGCCATAGGGTATAAAGAAATCGTCGCCGCATTGAGAGAAGAATGCACGCTCGACGCGGCGATCGACGAGATAAAGCTCGCTACGCGTCGCTATGCGAAGCGCCAGCGAACTTGGTGGCGCAAGGACGACCGCATTGCGTGGATCGATGCCGACGATGCCGATGTGCCCCGAATCGTCGACGACGCCATGGTGCTCCTGGACTCGTACGAGGGCTGACGAGGGGCTCTTGCGCCGCTTCAAGATTTCGGAGCGACTGCGCTCCATCACGGCGAAGGCGATATTTCATCGATGACCGGAGGAGGACCTGTGTCGTTTGCTGATATGTCTCAAGAAAGTTTTACGGGCGACGCCGAACGGGCCGTTCTCGTCGGCATCGACTACAAAGATGCTTCCGAATCGCTTCTCGAATCGTCGCTTGCTGAGCTTGCGCGCCTGACCGATACGGCAGGCGCGGTTGTCGTCGCAACCGTCTCGCAGCGTCTTGACGCCCCAAACCCCCGGACGTTTGTCGGGTCGGGCAAGGCGGAGGAGATCGCCGATTTGTGCCGCTCTTTCGCAGCGGATGTCGTTATCTTCGATGAGGAATTGACCCCATCGCAGCAAAGCAACCTCGAAAAGGCCATGCCGCGCGACGTCAAGGTGATCGACCGAACGGCGCTCATCCTCGATATCTTCGCGCTTCATGCCGCCACGAAAGAAGGCAGGCTGCAGGTTCGCCTTGCGCAGAATCAGTACCTTCTTCCCCGTCTTCGCGGCATGTGGGCGCACCTTGCGAGCAATCGCATGGGCGGCGGCGTCGGGTCTCGATTCGGCGAGGGCGAAAGCCAGCTTGAGGTTGACCGCCGCATGGTGCGCAAGCGTATAACGTCCATTCGCCGCGAGCTCGAGCAGGTGTCTCGCATGCGTCAAACGCAGCGCAGCGCCCGATACGCATCGGGCGTTTTCAAAGTCGCTGAAGCGGGCTATACCAACGCCGGCAAATCGAGCCTGCTCAACCGGCTTTCGGGTTCCGATGTTCTCAGCTACGACAAGTTGTTCGCAACGCTCGATTCCACCACCCGCAAGCTCGTCCTTCCTGAAGGCAGGGAGGTCACGCTTACGGATACGGTCGGATTCATCCAGAAGCTTCCGACTACACTTGTTGAAGCGTTCAAAAGCACGCTTGACGAGATTCGAGGCGCCGATCTGATTCTTCACGTGGTCGACGCGTCTTCCGATGAGCGCGACACGCAGATGCGCGCCGTTGAAGACACACTCGAGCAAATCGACGCGCAAGGGATTTCCCGCATACTCGTCTTCAACAAAATCGATCTCGTGGAACCCTCGGTTCGTGCGGCGCTTTCTGCACGCTACCCTTCGGCGGTGCTCGTTTCCGCGGAAACCGGAGAGGGGACTGATTCTCTGATAGAGGCCATTGGTCGCGCTGCCTCCGCGAGTGAGAAAGTCATGGAAGTGCTCGTGCCGTATTCGCGCGGCGATGTTGTCTCTATCGCCCATGAGCGATGCACGGTCCTTGCCGAGTCGTACGGCGAAAGGGGCACGGTGCTTACGGTGCGCGTGCCAAACGACCTTACGGCCCTGTTCGAGGGGTATGTGCTTTCAGATTAAAGCAAGGTTTTCCTCCAGCGAAACGTTCGCTGTTTCGGATGGGGGATGGTTAAGACGAGAGCCCCGTGATGGGGCTCTCGTCATGTTTCAGGTATGTGCCGCTAGAGTCTTCGGAACACCGCGACGACCTTGCCTGCGATAATGACGTCTTCTCGCACGATGATGGGTTCCATGCTGGAGTTTTCGGGCTGCAGGCGAATATGGTCGCGCTCCTTGAAGAAGCGCTTGACCGTGGCGCCGTCGTCGATGACGGCGACTACGATATCCCCGTTCGTAGCGGTGGGCTGTTCTTTGACGACGACGTAATCGCCGTCGTTGATGCCTATCTCGACCATGGAGTCGCCGCGTACTTTTAAAAGAAACGAGCTGGAATCCCCGACGATTTCTGTCGGAAGGGGAATTGTCTCGGTGACGTTTTGCTCGGCGAGTATAGGAAGGCCCGCGGCAACGTTTCCCACCACAGGCAAAGAGACGACGTTGGAAAACTCCCCGAGGCCGACGGACGGCTCGCTTGTCGTATCGGTAGGAGCTGGGGAAACGTTGCGTTCCTGGCCGACGACGGTGATGCAGCGCGATTTGAGGGGATCGCGATGGATGTACCCTTTTTCCTCGAGCGTCTTCAGATGGACGTGCACCGTGGAAGGGGAAGAAAGACCAAGCCCTACGCATATGTCGCGCACGGTGGGAGCGATGCCTGTCTCTTCGATGGTCTGCGCGATGAAATCAAGCACGGCCTTCTGCTTCTTCGTGATTTTCTTCGCGTTCTTCGCGTCTTGGGCGGTCATGACGGCTCCTTAAATATCGAACAAACGTTTGAAAAAACGTTGACACGAACTTTTGTGCGATTTATTATATATCCGAACAAAGGTTCGGTGCAAGAGTTTGGAGGATGCGGTGGGCAATCGGAACGCATATACGTATGTACAGGGAACTTCCGCTTTGGAAATGCCTCGCCAGTCTCCGTTGAATCCTAAAGTCGTGCGTGTTGATTTTGGCAAATGCGCAGATTTGGCTTCGTCTGCAAGAGTCCGTGAAGAACATGCGCAATTGCGCTCCCGGGTTCCCGAGGCCGATCGTCGTCGATTGCAGAGCGGAGAGGAATCATCCTCTTTCACGCGAGACCTCAAGTCGGCATATCTCGCGCTCGGCGTTTCTCAGATGTACGAGGAATTCGAACAGGGAAGTGCCGCAGGGAGCGCTGCATATCGCATCTCGCCACGTGTGTCGTGGGGCTTCTCCTTCGCTCTTTTCGCCTTCTCCCTTTTCATTCTTCTGGTTTAGTCTGGACTACTCTCTATTTGCACGCTTTCTCTGTTTTCGGTTTAACGTTTGACAATCGCGTGATAGGTAATCGCTCCTTTCGCTGGCTATTTTTGCTCGCTGATGGCTTTTCGTGCGTCTTCCACATTGCTCGCGGGTACCATTTGCCCGTTAAAAACTACGAGAGGGGACTACCATCATGTCTGATACAACTTTGCATCACGAAAAAGAGCAGCGGGAGCAATCCGCCGCTGCGAAGCCTTGGTATAAGCGTCTCTCGCTTACCACCTGGATCTTTATCGCACTTGTCCTTGGTGTGCTGTGCGGTCTGGGGCTGCAATCGAACCCCGATTTTGCTGACACCTATATCAAGCCTATCGGAACGGTCTTTTTGAACCTCATCAAAATGATTGTCGTTCCTTTGGTCGTATTTTCGATCATGACCGGCATCATTTCGTTGCAAGACATTAAAAAGGTTGGCGCCATTGGGGGAAAGACCGTCGTTTTCTATATGGTCACCACGGCGTTCGCTGTTGTTATCGGCTTGCTGTTTGCCAACGTTTTGCACGTTGGCGGGGGCTACACGCTTCCTGCATCCGAGCTTACGTATGAGGCGAAGGAGTCTCCTTCCTTCATTGATACTCTTGTCAATATCTTCCCGTCGAACTTCTTCCAGCCGATGGCCGATGCGACCATGCTTCAGATTATCGTTATCGCGCTAGTCTTCGGCTTCGGCGTTATCACAGCCGGCAAGAAGGCGGAGCCTGTCGTTCGGTTCGTCGAGGGCATGAACGAGGTTTGCCTCAAGGTCATGCACGGCATCATCTGCTTTGCTCCTTTCGGCGTCTTCGGCCTCATCACGCCGGTTATCGCGTCGAACGGTCCTGACGTCCTGCTTCCTTTGCTGTGGCTTATTCTTGTTGCCTATCTGGCCATGGCTGCTCATCTTGTTGTGGTCTACTCTGGAATGGTTAGAGTCCTTGGGAAGATGAGCCCTATTGCGTTTTTCCGCGGTATTGCGCCCGCGTTCCTGTTCGCCTTCTCCTCGGCGAGCTCCGTTGGCGCGCTTCCCATGAATATGGACTGCACGCGTAAAATGGGCGCTAGCAAGGAAATGACAAGTTTCATCTTGCCTCTCGGCGCCACGATCAATATGGACGGTACTGCGATTTACCAAGGTGTTTGCGCTGTGTTTATCGCGCAGGTCTTCGGCATTGACCTGACTATCCAGCAGCAGCTTATCATCGTGCTGACGACGGTTCTCGCCTCTATTGGCACGGCGGGTGTACCCGGTTCTGGCATGATCATGCTTGCCATGGTTCTTACCTCGGTCGGTCTGCCCGTTGAAGGCATTGCTCTTGTTGCAGGCGTCGATCGCATTCTCGACATGATGCGTACGGCTCTCAACATCACGGGCGATTCTGCATGCTGTATCTGCATCGATTCTATGGATAAGCGCAAGAGGCAGAGGAAGTCTCAGGAGGCGCAGGCATAGCATATATTTCATAAGATGCTGAAAGAGACGGCTGTGAAGCCGTCTCTTTTTTGTTTGAAGGCGTGAATTTCACACCCTGCCCTGTGTTTCTGCTTCAAGCGTGTATGATAGGCGGCGCCGTATTGATTAGTCTGCCATGCGGCAGAAGGAGGATTTCATGCGTTGTCCGGCTTGTGGCCATCCAGAATCGAAGGTAGTAGACTCTCGTCCTTCAGATGAGTTCAATTCCATTCGCCGTCGCCGTGAATGCTTGAAATGCGGCAGTCGTTTCACCACCTACGAACGCATGGGCGACAATCCCGTCATCGTTATCAAATCCGATGGCACGAGCCAGGTTTTCGACCGCGAAAAACTCTATCGTGGTATCAGCATCGCCTGCGCAAAGCGTCCGAATATCCCTAACGAGAAGAAATCCGAAATCATCGACCAGATCGAGGCGGAGTTGCGCAATTCGGGTCGTATGGAGATAAACTCGAAAGACCTCGGTGATATTGTTCTCGAGCATCTCAAGGGGCTCGATGACGTTGCGTATATCCGATTTGCCAGTGTATACAAGGACTTCCAAACTATCGAGGAGTTTCAAGAGGCGCTGCGGGGACTCGAGGACTAGCCGACTGTTGCCTGTTGCATTGAAGCGTCTTATTTGTTTGAAGCTGATGAAAGGGCGGCTGCAGCCGCCCTTTCATGTTGCCGTCCACGTTGCATGCATGCTAGATGATCGTGCATGCGCTTATCGCATAATGAAGGAGTAGAACCATGACCGATTTTCTGTCCGTACCTTTGACTGCTCTTGTCGACGGGGTCGAAATTCCGTCCTACGCGTACCCTGGCGATGCCGGCATGGATCTTCGTGCTATCGAGAGCCTCGAGATCAAGCCGTTCGAACGAGCCTTGGTTTCGACCGGGATCGCCATTGCCATTCCGGAAGGATACGCGGGCTTCGTTCAGCCGCGTAGCGGACTTGCTATCAAGCAAGGCGTAACCGTTCTCAATACCCCGGGCCTTATCGATAGCCATTATCGTGGAGAGCTCAAGGTCGCGCTGATTAATCTCGACCCTGACAACGTCTTCCAGGTGAACCCGGGCGATCGCATCGCCCAGCTTGTCATCCAGAAAGTGGAGCAGGTGGTTTGGAATGTGGTTTCCTCGCTCGATGAAACCGAGCGAGGAAACGGAGGCTTTGGTTCGAGCGGCGTAGCGTAAAAAGACGGAGGCTGTTTTGGGGTCGGCGGATGCAGGCGCATCCGCCGATTCGTTATTTTTCCGTTCCGACAAAGAAAAGCGCCAAGGTCCCCGGGCCTGAATGCGCTCCGATGACGGGGTCTACGTAGTTCACGACGAAATCGGTGACGCCGAGGCGTTCGGCTATTTCCGACTTAAGCAGTTCGACATCCTCGATGCAGTCGCCGTGAGTGATGAAGACGGTTTGAGATGCTGGCTCGATGGCGGTTTTCTCCATGTGGTCGACAAGGGCTTTGATGGACTTCTTGCGTCCGCGAACTTTTTCCATCGGAACAAGAGCGCCCTTGCTGTCAACGTGAAGCACCGGCTTGATATTGAGCATCGTGCCCGCCCAGGCGCTCGTGCGGCTCACGCGTCCGCCGCGGAACAAAAACATCAGGTCGTCGACGGTGAACCAGTGGCACAGATGGTCTCGCGTCTGCACGACGAAATCGCCCACTTCATCGAGCGTTGCTCCTTCTTGCGCTTTCTTGCAGGCGAGGTATACGAGCATGCCTTGCCCGCCCGATGCCGCGAACGTCTCTTCGGCTCGCAGGGTGCGCTGCGGGTATTCTTCGGAGAGCTGCTCCATGAGAAGGGCCGTTGCCTGGTAGGTTCCGGAAAGAGCGCTCGAGAAGCCCAGGTAGAGAACATCATCTCCCTGTTCGAGAATGGCGCGCAATGTGTTTTCGGTTTCTTGCATGTTGGGAAGGGATGTGGTGATCACCTTGCCCTCGCGCATCATGGTGTAGAACTGCTTGAGGTCGGTTTTCGCCCCTTTGAGATAGCTGCGATGCTCTACGCCGTCCACCATAAATGTCAGCGGCAAAACTTCCAGACCGAATTCGTCAATCATCTCTTCGACGAGATTGCTGGCGGAGTCGGTCACAATGCGGTAAGCCATGAATCCTCCTTCTGTTGCTTCGAGGCCGGCATTGCATCGAGCGTGCCTTGGCGGACTGTCCCCCATCGCCTGCGGTGTGACGAGGGTCGGGCCGCGCTTGTCTCGCAGCGTGCGTTCGGCCAGAATAGACAAGAGTATAGACTTTGTGGATGGGGTCGTACGAAACTTTATCGAATACATGGCGTGGAATGTCATAATTTTCCCTATAATAGACAAATTGCGCGCAATACGTCGCGCTGTAGTGCCTGTGCGATTTGAATGAAAGGATCGGAGTACACGATGGGAAACGATTACAAGCACTCGATGAACCTGCCCAAGACGGATTTCGCCATGCGCGCGAATCTGCCCGAGAACGAGCCGAAGCGCTTGGAGAAGTGGGTCGAGCAGGATATCTATCACCGTGTTTTGGAGAAGAACAAAGATGGCGAGCCGTTCATCCTGCATGACGGCCCTCCGTATGCGAACGGACCGATTCACATCGGCCATGCTTTCAACAAGATCCTCAAGGACTTCGTTGTCAAATCGCATGCCCAGCGCGGTTATTTCACCCCTTACATCCCGGGCTGGGACTGCCATGGCCAGCCTATCGAGCACGAGGTGGAAAAGAAGCTCGGCACCGAGAAGATGAAAGAGCTTCCGCAGTCCAAAGTGCGCGAACTCTGTCGCGAATGGGCCGAGCGCTTCGTCGATGTTCAGCGCGAAGGGTTCAAGCGCCTTGGCGTCAACGGCGATTGGGAGCATCCGTATCTGACGTTCCAGCCGAGCTTTGAGTCCGCCAACGTCGAAGTGTTCAAGCAGATGTACCTTGACGGCGCCGTCTATCGCGGCCGTAAGCCCATCCATTGGTGCAAGCATTGCCACACCGCCTTGGCCGAGGCCGAGATCGAGTATGCCGACGAGATGTCTCCGTCTATCTACGTGAACTTCAAGCTCAACGAGGTTCCCGAGCCGTTCGTCGCCGCAGGCGTCGATGCGGACAACGCGTACGTCTTGATCTGGACCACCACGCCATGGACGCTTCCTGCGAACACGGCCGTGTCCTTCGGCCCTGAAATCAAATACTGCTTCGTCGAAGCCGACGGCAAGTTCATGCTGTTCGCCCATGAAATGGTGGAGCAGGTTGCCGAAGTTGCCGGTTGGGAGAATTATCGCGTGGTCGAAGCCGACGGTGAGCCCGTTCTCATGAACGGCGACCAGTTCGGCGGCGTCACGTACGTGTGCCCGGTCATCCAGGACAACGTCGGACGCATCATCTGGGGCGACCACGTCACCCTCGATGCCGGCACCGGTGCGGTTCATACCGCTCCCGGCCACGGCGTAGACGACTACCTGGTGGGCCAGGAGTTCGGCATCGAAACCATCATGCCGGTCGATGACGATGGCCGCTTCACCGACTATGTGCCCCTGTTCGCCGGTCTTGACACCGATGAGGCCAATCCGAAGATCATCGAGTGGCTCAAAGAGCAGGGAACGCTTGTCGCGCACGTCGACATCAACCACAGCTATCCGCATTGCTGGCGCTGCCACCAACCGGTCATCTTCCGCGCCACCGACCAGTGGTTCGTCTCCATGGAGAAGACCGGCCTGCGCGAGGCGGCTCTCGATCAGATCCGCAACCACGTCCAGTGGATTCCCGAGTGGGGCCAGAACCGCATCGGTGCCATGGTGGCCGATCGTCCCGACTGGTGCATTTCCCGCCAGCGCAGCTGGGGCGTGCCCATCCCCGTGTTCAAGTGCGCGAGCTGCGGCGAGACCATCGCCGACGAGTCCACCTTCGATGCCGTCATCGACCTTTTCAACACGGAGGGCGCCGACGCCTGGTTCACGAAGGACCCGAAGGAGTATCTGCCCGCTGGCACGTGCTGCCCGAAGTGCGGCTGCGAAGACGTGCTCCCCGAAAAGGACATCCTCGACGTCTGGTGGGAGTCCGGCGTTTCTCACGTCGGCGTTTTGAAGCATCGCGCCGAGGCGGACGGCCTGCGTTGGCCTGCTGATATGTACCTCGAAGGCTCCGACCAGCATCGCGGTTGGTTCCAGAGCTCGCTCATGTGCGGCGTGGGCGCATTCGGCACTGCTCCGTACAAGAGCGTCATGTGCTGCGGTTTCACCGTCGACGAAAACGGCGAGAAGATGTCTAAGTCCAAGGGCAACGGCATCGACCCGCGCGAGGTCACCGATAAATACGGTGCCGACGTGCTGCGTCTGTGGGTCGCTTCCACGGACTACTCCGTCGACGTCTCCATCGGCGACACCATCCTGCAGCGCACCTCTGACGCCTATCGTCGTTTCCGCAACACCTTCCGCTTCCTGTTGGGCAATCTCGACGGATTCGACTGGGAGCGCGACCGCGTCGACTTCGTCGACCTCAAGCCTATCGACGTATGGGCCATGCTTCGTCTGCGCGAGGTGCTTCACGAGGTCGAGCGCGGCTATGACGAGTACAAGTTCCATTCCGTCTTCCGCGCGCTGTACGACTACGTCATCACCGACCTGTCCGCCGTCTATATGGACGTCATCAAGGACCGCCTGTATGCGGAGGCGCCGAACTCCGTATCTCGTCGTGCCGCTCAGACCGTGCTCATGAACATTCTCGAGGTTATGGTTCGCGTTATGAGCCCGATTCTTTCGTTCACCTGCGACGAGGTCTGGGAGCATTATCCTGAGGCGGAGCGCAATCGCGAAGGACGTCCCGTGAACGTGCAGCTCGCCGGCTGGCCGACCGATGCCGATTTCGCCCCCGCGCTTCCCGAGGGCGAAGAAGCCCAGGCGTTTATGGACCGCTTCGATTCGCTGCTCGCCGCTCGCGATGCGGTGACCAAGGCGCTTGAAGACGCGCGTACCGCCAAGACGGTGAACAAGAGCCAGGAGGCCGCGCTCACCATCGCCGCGCCCGAGGCCGCCTTCGAGGTTCTTTCGTCCGCCGATGCGGCCGACCTCGAGGAGCTCTTCATCGTGGCGAGCGTCGCGGTCGAGCGCGCAGAGGGCGAAGATATCGTCGTGACCGTGGAAAAGACCGCGGCGGACAAGTGCCCGCGTTGCTGGAACTATCGCGAGCTCGGCGGCAATGCGGCGCACCCCGACGTGTGCGCGCGTTGCGGCGAAGTTCTCGAGAGCATGGGCGAATAGAACCCATGGTAGAAGGCCGATATTCTTCTCTGGCGAAAAGCGGCGGCGTCTTTGCGGGCGTCGCCGCCCTTTGGCTCGTTCTCGATCAACTGACCAAGGCCTATTTCCAGAGCTCATACGCGCTCGGGCAGGTTTCCGCTTCGGAGTTCGGGCTGTTCCGTTTTCGTCTCGTGCACAATACCGGCGCCGCCTGGGGCATGTTCGGCGATTCGACGTTTGCGCTCGGCGTGGTTTCCGTCGTCGTCTGCATCGCAGTCGTGCTGGTCTTTCTGTTCTACGAACGGGCTTTCGGGCATCGGGCGACGGCGCTTGAGACCTGTGCCCTCTCGCTCATTGCCGCGGGGGGCATAGGCAACGCCATCGACCGTTTCGCGAACGGTTTCGTCGTCGATTTCATCGATTTGACATTCATGGACTTTCCGGTGTTCAATATCGCCGATATCGGTGTGACCTGCGGGTTCGTTCTGCTCGTTATAGGCTATCTGTTGGCAACGAGGCCGTCGTCTCGCAAGGAGGCAACGCCGTCTTGCGATGAAGGGAAGGAGGCGCATCATGACTGATGTCGCGCGCGTCGAGGTTGCTGCGGAATACGCAGGCATGCGCCTCGATGCCTTCATGGCCGCCGAGGGCCTGTATCCCACGCGTTCTGCCGCCGCCAAGTGCATAGCGGAGGGGTGCGCTGCGCTCAACGGGCGCATCGCGCGTAAAAGCGCGACCGTCGCCGCGGGGGACGTGCTCGAATACGAAACCTACGACGATCCGCATGCTCCCGTTCTCGAGGCAGTGGAAATTCCTCTCGATATCCGCTACGAGGACGAATACCTCATGGTGATATCGAAGCAGGCGGGGCTTGTATGCCATCCGTCCGACGGGCATTTCGGCGACACGCTTGTTAACGCCCTGATCGCACACTGCGGTCGCGAGCATCTCTGCGACGTGCAGGGCGAGCAGGACCGCCTTGGCATCGTGCACCGTCTTGACAAGGACACGAGCGGTCTTATGCTGTGCGCCAAGACCAACGAGGTCGGGCTTGCGCTCATGGAGGATATCCGAACGCGCGACGTGGACCGCCACTACCTGGCCCTCGTTCAGGGATGGATCCCCCTCGAAACCGGCCTGGTGGACGCTCCGATTGCTCGTGGCGACCGCGATCGTTTGCGCATGAAGGTCTCCGACCGCGATAACGCGCGACCCTCCATCACGACGTTTGAGGTCAAGCGCCGTTTCGAGCCCGGTAAAAACGATGACGGTTACACGCTCATAGACTGCAAGCTGTACACGGGACGCACGCATCAGATTCGTGTCCACATGGAATACATCAAGCATCCTTGCGTGGGAGACCCGGTGTACGGATGGCAGAAGAAAGACAACCTGGGGCTCGATCGCCAGTTTCTGCATTCGTACAGGTTGTCGTTCACGCACCCGATAACAGGGGAGCGTCTCGAATTCGAAGACAGCCTGCCGCAGGATCTGCAGGAGGTCATCGACGAGCTCGAGGTTCGTGAATAGCTTCGGGTTTGCAAGCGGGAAGAAACGATCAACAATCAGGCTCCGAGACGAAGTTCGGGGCCTGATTTTTTGTACGGACGGGATTCGTGCTTTCCTCCGGGGTCGCGTGCGTCTGTCCACCAGGTTAGATAACCACGCCGTTGCAGTGGTCTATTTCATGCTGGACGATTTGCGCGGTAAAGCCTGAAAACGTTTCGACGTGCTCTTTGAAAGAGAGGTCGAGGTAGCGAACGCGTACGGTGCGGAATCGCTTTGCGCTGCGGCGGCCGACAAGCGACAGACAGCCTTCGTCGGTTTCGTAAGGGGTCTTCGCCTCTATGATTTCGGGATTGATTATGGCTCGCGCCGCGCCGTCGTCCACAAAGACGATGATTCGCTTGCGCTGCCCGATCATATTGGCCGCCATGCCTACGCATTCATGCGTGTGGGCCGCCAAGGTGTCAAGCAGGTCGTAGGCGATCGGCAGGTCAGCAGGCGTTGCCGTCTCGCTCGGTTGCTGCAGGAAGAATTCGTTTTTCATAATGGGGCGGATCATCGGTTCGTTTCGCTTTCCTTCGTTGGCGTAGCGGCATCTGCGCACGGTTTGTACAGCGCCGTTTCCATGGTACCATCGCTTGATGAGCGGCGGTATCGACTGCTGCTCGCGCGAAGAAGGCTCGAAGGAAAAACCGAAGGAGGTGAGGCGAGTGTCGAAGAAGACGAAGCGCGCGAACCGCGTGCCGAAAACGGGTGCCGTCTGGCATCTGTCGGCTGAAGATGCCACGCTGGCGAAAAAGCCGCGCTACAACGGTTACGCATGTGGCCACGGCGC